>Ga0308164_10001060_pt1 | contig 35130 bp, 33 predicted proteins | sample PhyTR2_FD_201031 | JGI IMG/M metagenome (GOLD analysis project Ga0308164, IMG submission 201031) | Phyllosphere microbial communities from UC Gill Tract Community Farm, Albany, California, United States - DLSLT.R2 | ecosystem: Host-associated > Plants > Phyllosphere > Unclassified | place: USA... | reverse complement strand
CGCGTCGACGACCTCGACGGCCTGATCGCGACGCTCCGCGCGGCCGGGATTGCGGTGATCACCAATCCCGAGTGGGACATGCCCGGCTTCGGCCGTTTCGCCCGCATCCACGATCCGGAAGGCAACCCGATCGAACTCTGGCAACCCGAGGGCGCTGCATGAGGACGATAAGCGCTAAGTTGGTCTGACGAGCTGCCAAGTTCGTGGCGTACCAGAACTCGACCGGGCGAGCGCCAAGACTTCCCCCCTCCCTGAAAGGGAGGGGCCGGGGGGTGGGTTGCCCCAATTGAGCCATGACGGTTCGGACGCGCGGAAGCTGACCCACCCCCAACCCCTCCCTTCCAGGGAGGGGAGCAGAACAACAGGCCTGACCCGCGTGGGGGATACGCGGGGATCGCCCGCTGAGCCATCCACCGCGCCACCCGCCAAGCCTCCGCTCAAAACAACTCCCCCTGAGGCCCCCTCGGCGCCCGGAACAGATCACCCCGCAAAGCCACCCGCTCCCGATTCAACCCATGCTTAGCGCACGCGATCCGGAACCGTGTCCCGAGCAAGTCCGCCCAAGGCCCTTGTCCCTGCATCCGCGTGAAGAAGTTCGGATCGTTATCCTTGCCGCCGCGCAGCGATGCGATCGTCGCCATCACCTTCCCCGCGCGATCCGGGAAATGTTCGTCGAGCCAAGCCCGGAACAGCGGGGCCACCTCATTCGGCAGTCGCACCGGAATAAAGAACGCCCGCGTTGCCCCGGCTTCCGCCGCCCGTGCGATCAGATGCTCGATCTCGTGATCGGTGATTGCCGGGATGACCGGCGCGATCGAAACGTAGACCGGCACCCCCGCATCGTCGAGCTTTCGCACCGCCGCCAGCCGCCGCTCCGGATGCGGCGCACGTGGCTCGACGGTCGAGGCCACCTTCGGATCGAGTGACGTGATCGACATTGCCACCGCCGCGAGGCCCTTCGCCGCCATCGGTGCCAGCAGGTCGATATCGCGCACCACGCGGTCGGACTTGGTGGTGATCGTCAGCGGATGATCCGTCTCACTGAGCACCTCGATAATACCGCGCGTGATCCGCCAGTCGGTCTCGATCGGCTGGTACGGATCGGTGTTCGTCCCCAACGCCATCGGCGCGACGGCATAGCCCGGCTTCGACAGTTCCGCACGCAGCAGCACCGCCGCGGAGGGTTTCGCAAAAAGCTTGCTCTCGAAATCAAGCCCAGGCGATAGATCATGAAACGCATGGCTAGGTCGCGCGAAGCAATAGATGCAGCCGTGCTCGCACCCGCGGTACGGATTGATCGAACGGTCGAACGGCACGTCGGGCGACGCGTTACGCCTAATGATCGTCCGCGGTGTCTCGACCGTCACCGTCGTGCGCAGTTTCGGCGCGATCCCATCAATGCTTTCGCGCATGTCGAGCCAGTCGCCATCCGCCTCGGTTTGCGGCAAGTTGAACCGCCGGCTCTCGCTATTTAGCGTCGCACCACGAACCGGACGGGCCTGTTTCATGACCTGAAACTAGGCACCATTCCGGAACATAGCAAGAACGAAATCAGAAGCGAACGCCGAGCCCTGCAACTACCTGATGCCGGCTGAAGTCTAGGCTCGCCTTGTCGGTGCCGTCGGTGATCTCGTAGCCGTTATAGTCGGTGTAGACATATTCGAGCTTGCCGTAGAAATTGCGTCCGAACGCGGTCTGCACGCCTGCGCCGGCATGGAAGCCGCTCAGATTGTCCGACACGCGGAAATTGTCCTGGGGAAAGTCGCGGTCCGAATAGCCGATGCGGATCTGGCCGTTCGAATAGCCGCCCTTGATGTACAACACCGTGTTGGGGTTCAGCAGGAAGCCGCCGCGTACGCCTGCCGTCAGGTTGCGCCCGGGGGTAAGGCACGTTTCCGTCCCGGTGCCGGGGAAGCACTGCTCGACGCTCGATCCCTCGATGCCGCCATAGACGCCCAGCATCATGTCGGTGTTCACGACCATGTCGTAGCCGAGTTCGCCACCATAAGTGACGCCGCTCTTGCCCTCGCGCACGCTAGCCGAGTCGTCCGCGGTCTCGACGTTCAATTCGGTGATCACGCGGTCGTACCCGATGCGCGGCTCGGCACGGAAGCCGTTGACGCCGTCGGTTGCGCCGTAGCCCGGTCCGGCATCGCGACCGAAATCCCGCCCGGTGTCGGACTGTGCGAACGCAGGCGCCGCCGGCGTTGCGGCGAGTGCCGCGATAAGCATGAACTTGTACATTCGACGATGTCCCCTTTGGACCGGCCCCCTGGCCGATCCCACGCCGGGTTCATGAATTCGACGTACCTTCCAGACGGTTAATTCGGTGGTGAAACAATCGTTTTCGATCTGTTTCGCACCGGTGCGAATGATCGCTCGCAGAGGTGCGGCAGAGCGCCTAGGGCAGGAAGATGACGGAACAGATCACCACGGTGGAGCGCGCCTTCGAGTTAGCAAGATCGGGTGCGTGCAACTCGGTCAACGACTTGCGCCAGCGGTTGCGGCGCGAGGGGTATGACGCGGTGCATCTCCATCTGCACGGGGCTTCGATCAACAAACAGCTGGTCGACCTGATCCACGCCGCCAAGGGCTAACCGTCTGGTCGTGCATACGCCGCGACGCGGCCCGCCACCCTGGCGGACCGCGCAACGCCGGTCACTTCTGTGCGAGCTCGGTCGCCTTCGGCATGTTCAGTCCGGCTTCAGACCATTGTGCGGAAGTCCGGCAGGTTTTCCGATCGATCCGTGTTCCGGTCATGGCGGGTTCGGTCAGGCAATATTGACCGGTTTTCGCGTCGTGTTTGAGAACGGTCTTCTGTTGTGGATCCGACGGTGCTGCGAAGGCTGGCGCGCTGGCGACGAGCACGGTGGCAAGGGCTAGGCTCTTCAGGATGGTCGAGGTCATGGTGGCGTCCTTCGATGGTTGAGACGCGCCCGGTTGGGCGGTATCCAAACCTTTGCATCGACCGTGCCAGTTATGTAATACAGCAGCACACAGTAGTGAAGGTGCTCAATTAGCGAGATATTTTCGCCAGTTCATGACGCAGCCTCGGTCAGTTCTGACTGGTGGGATGCGCCACAACTTGGCAAAAATTGCAGCAAATTGGGAGGGGCGATCTTCTCGTACCCCTCGCTCTCTCGCACGCCAGTCAGGGGCCGCAGCAGCTAGTCGGGGACGGGAAGGCAGGGGAGTTACCAGCGCCCCCCAAACAAAAGGTTCAGCGCTCCAGCAGCCGCGGCATCAGTTCGACGAAGTTGCAGGGGCGGTGGCGGCTGTCGAGCTGGTCGCGAAGGATGCCGTCCCAGCCGTCCTTCACCGCGCCGGTCGAGCCGGGCAGCGCGAAGATATAGGTGCCATGCGATACACAAGCGCACGCGCGCGACTGGACCGTCGACGTGCCGATCGTCTGGTAGCTCAGCATGCGGAAGAGTTCGCCAAACCCCGGGATCATCTTCTCGGCGACCTGTTCTACGGCTTCAGGCGTCACGTCGCGCCCGGTCACGCCGGTGCCGCCGGTGGTGATGATGCAGTCGATCTCCGGATCGCCGATCCACGCGTGGAGCCGCGAGACGATCGTCTCGACATCGTCCTTCTCGATCCGGCGGTCGGCGAGGACGTGGCCTGCCTCGGTCAGCCGCGCGACCAAGGTATCGCCCGAGCGATCCTCCGCCAGCCCGCGCGTGTCCGACACCGTCAGAACGGCAATCCGCACCGGCAGGAACGTCCGGCTTTCATCGATCGGCATGAAACTCAATCCGAGCGGGTGACGGTGGTGGATTGCGGCCCGACGCTGGCATTGACGGCGACGGTAGCATTCAAGGGCGCCGTGCTCGCACGATATTGCGTATACGGCTTGGCCGCCATCCGCACCGCGGTCGCACCCGGAAGGCCGGGGAAGCGCGGCCACATGCCCTGCGCCAGTGCGTTGCGGCTGGTCGATGCCTTCTTGCCGCCCTGCGCCTCGTACATCCAGTAATTGCGCAACACTGTGGTGACGTAGCCGCGCGTCTCCCAGTACGGAATGCTCTCGATATACAGCAGCGGATCGCCGTTATCGTGAACGATCGCGTTCCAGTCGCCGACCGGGCGCGGGCCTGCGTTATACGCCGCGATCACCTTGGGCAGCAGCCCGCCGGTGACGCCCGCCATGTCGCGCAGCCGCTCGAGATGGCGCTGGCCGACATCCATGTTGGTGCTCGGCTTGGTCAGCGCCTTCACGTCGATCGAGGTACCACGCTCCCGCGCGAAGTCAGTCGCGGCGGCGGGCATGATCTGCATGAGGCCATAGGCGCCGGCCGGGCTCTTGATCGTATTGCGGAACCGCGATTCCTCCAGCGTGTGCGCATAGACCAGCGCCTTGTCGATGTGCCAGCCGCTGTCGGGCGTCCAGTTCGGCGTCGGATACCGCGCCTCGGCGGTCGACGTGACCCCCTGCGGGCAGTTGTGCGCAAGCCAAACGGTCGTCGCGGGCAGGCTCAGCGCTTCCGCCACGCGGACCAGGTTGGCGAACTCGCGCGGATCGCCGATCTTCGCCTGCTGGCGGATCACGGTATCGGCTAGGTCGGTTTCGCCGACCTCGACCAGCGCCGCTGCGACACGGACGTTCGGACGCTTGCCGACGACCTTCCAGTCGCTGGCCACGAGCCCGCCGACCGACGTGCCCTTGTCCTTCATCGCAAGCTGCTGGCGCGCGAGCTGGCCATAGAAGCTCTCGCCGAACTGCGCCGCCGCCTTCAGGCGACCCTCGATCTTGTCAGGCCGCGAGCACACCATGTCCGCACGCGACGCCCAATACAGTGCCGCGGCGCGAAGATCGACGTCGCCGGCACGCGCCGCGACACCCTCGAACCCGGTCTCGGCGTTCGCGCAATCATTCTGCCGCCACGCCGACAGCGCCCCGACCCAGCGGCCTTGCACTGCCCAATCGCCAACGCCGTCCTGTGCCTTCGCCGCCATCACGCGCGCGTTCACGTCGTCGCCCTGGAGGAAGTAAATCCACGCGATTTTCTGCTGCCACTCGGTCAGCGCCTCGGGCGTCAACCCCGGTGTGCTTTCCAGCAGCGACTGCGCCTCGCGGCCCATGTCCGCCTTGACGTAGGGCTGCATCTTCATCGCGAGATCGGCGGCGATCATGTCGCCCTGCAGGCTCTTGGCGCGGACGCGACGCGGCGCGCCATCCTGCCAGATCAGCCGCTGCGCCGTGGGGAGGGGAGGCAGATCGACCGCGCCCCGCGTCGTCGCAAGGCGCGAGATCTGCGCGGCTTCGGGCAGTTCGGGCGCTTCGTTGAGCAGCGCGACCAGCGGCTCCATCTCGACGCGGGGCGAGCCCTTGGCCGTGTACATCTCGGCGCGCGCGATCGCGTGCAGCGGGCCGGGCTTCATCGTTTCGAGCCCGATCTGCGCGTCGGTCCACTTGCCGTCGCGGATTGCCGCGAACACGGTCTTGTACGCCTCGCGCTGGCTGGCATCGAGCTGGTCGGGGATCTGTTCGATCGTCGGTGCGCCGATCAACTGCGTCGTGCCCAGCCGCGCGTCGCCAGCGGGCTCACCGGCAACGGTCGCCGCGAGTGCTGGAAAGGGGAGGGCGCTGAGCCCCAGAACGATAGCTAGAGTCCGAATCATCTCACACCCTCTTGCGACGTCAGGCCGCGCATCAGCATCTGCAAATCCTTCCAGGCCTCGGCCTTGGCCGCGGGCTTCTCGATCAGAAACCGCGGGTGAAAGCTCGCGACCACGCCGGTCTCGCTGGATGCTTCGCCAGACGCCGAACCGGACCCCGTTTCTCCGGTCTTATGGTTAAATCCGTGCAAACGCCCGCGCGCCGCCTGTAATTCCGTCCCGAGGATCGCACGGCTCGCCGCATTGCCCAGCAGCAGCAACCGCTTGGGGGCAACCAACCCGATGTGATGCTTGGCGATTTCCGACAGCCGAGCCTCGACCTCGCTCTGGATCCGCCCCGCCGTCGGCCGCTTCGCGCAGACCGCCGCGAGATGCACTTCGTCGCGTGTCAAACCGATCGCACCGAGCATCTTGTCGAGCAATCGCCCCGACGCGCCGCTCAGCAAGGCGCCTGCATCGCCGTCGTCCCGGTCCGGGCAATCGACAAGCACCATGACCGTAGCGTCAGCCGGACCTAGGGCAGCGAGCGAAACTCCGCTCCAGTCCGCCTCTGGAACCTCCGCGCTGCTCCGCCAAGCAAGGAAATCGGCGAGCAAAGGCGGCATCGCGGACGGTGCGACGACCGGCGCAGCAGACACTGCGGCGGGTACGACAAGCGGTTCGGGTGCCGCAAACCAGTCGCGCGGGACATCGTCGACCAGCGTGTCGACGCCAGCCTCGTGCCACCAGTCGAGCGCGCTCGCCGCTGTATTTCGCCAGTCGATGGTTTGGTCCGCCCCCACCGGGTAACCTATGCTGCACGGTTGACGTGGCGGTCAACTCGCGCAATCGCCATATTGGACAAGATGGTGCCGGCCCGAGCCCGAACGAAGGGTGGGGCGCAAAGCTATGGCAATAGGGGACATCCCCCGGGAGACGATGATGACGACACGTGAATCGATGCCGTACGACGTGGTGATCGTCGGCGCTGGCCCGGCCGGTCTCTCGGCAGCGATCCGCCTGAAACAGTTGGCCGCGGAAAAGGACGCCGAAATCAGCGTCTGTGTGCTCGAAAAGGGCTCCGAAGTCGGCGCGCACATCCTGTCCGGCGCGGTCATCGATCCCAAGTCGCTCGACGAACTGCTGCCGAACTGGCGCGAGGACGGTTGCCCGCTCGCCGAAGTGCCGGTGACCGAGAACCATCACTGGATCCTGACCAAGACGAAGAAGAGCGAAATGCCGCACTTCGTCACGCCGTCGTTCATGCACAACAAGGGCACGTACACCGGTTCGCTCGGCAATCTCTGCCGCTGGCTCGCGGGCAAGGCGGAGGAACTCGGCGTCGAGATCTTTCCGGGGTTCGCCGCGGCGGAAATCCTGTTCAACGAGGACGGCTCGGTGAAGGGCGTCGCGACCGGCGACATGGGCGTCGCGCGCGATGGCACGCACAAGGGCGACTACACGCCGGGTCTCGAACTCCACGCGAAGTATACCTTCTTCTCCGAGGGTTGTCGCGGACACCTGACAAAGGAACTGATCCGCAATTTCGCGCTCGACAAGGACAGCGACCCGCAGGTCTACGGCCTCGGCATCAAGGAGCTGTGGGACATCGATCCCGAACTCCACGTCCCCGGCCGCGTCATCCACACGCAGGGCTGGCCGTTGTCCGAGACGGACGGCTCGAACGGCGGCGGCTGGATCTATCACCAGGCGAACGGCCAGGTCTCGATCGGCTTCGTCACGTGGCTGAACTATACCAACCCGTATCTCTCGCCGTTCAGCGAGATGCAGCGCTGGAAGACGCATCCCGAGATCGCCGCGCTCCTGAAGGGCGCCAAGCGTGTGAGCTATGGCGCGCGCGCGATCAGCGATGGCGGGCTCCAGTCGATCCCCAAGCTCGTGATGCCAGGCGCCGCTCTCATCGGCGACAGCGCGGGCTTCCTCAACGTGCCGCGCATCAAGGGCACGCATACCGCGATGAAGTCCGGCATGATGGCCGCCGAGGCTGCGGTCGATGCGATCGTCTCGCAGCGCGGCCATGACGAACTCGTCGCCTATCCCGAAGCGTTCGAGAAGTCGTGGGTGAAGAAGGAGTTGTCCGTCGTCCGCAACGTCGTGCCGCTGGTCAAGAAGTTCGGCGACCTGGTCGGCTCGGGGCTTGCCGGCATCACGATGTGGTTGGAGCATCTCGGCATCAAGGTGCCTTTCACGATGCACCACCACCCCGACAATGAGAGCCTGTGGCGCAAGGATCTCGTCAAGCCGATCGTCTATCCCAAGGCCGACGGCGTGCTGACGTTCGATCGCCTCTCGTCGGTGTTCATTTCGAACACCAACCACGAGGAGGATCAGCCGGTCCACCTGACGCTCAAGGATCCGAGCGTGCCGATCGCCTATAATCTGCCAATGTACGACGAGCCTGCGCAACGCTATTGCCCAGCCGGCGTTTATGAGGTGGTGGGCGTCGAAGAGGGCGACCCCAAGTTCGTCATCAACGCGCAGAACTGCGTCCACTGCAAGACCTGCGACATCAAGGACCCAACCCAGAACATCAACTGGGTCGTACCCGAGGGCGGCGGAGGCCCCAATTATCCCAACATGTAAGCGTCTGTTTTTAGCCCTAGGTCTTGCCGTGGCGGCGCCTGCCACGGCTGCGCCGGCTGATCTCTCCGCCTATCTCAAGGCTCGCGTCGCCGACGCCGCTGGCCAGCCGAACCTCGCAGCGGCCAGCTACGCCAAGGTGCTGGCGGCGTCGCCCGACGATCCCGTCGTCGCGATCCGCGCCTATCGCGAGGCGCTGGAGGCCGGCGACGTGCCGCTCGCCACCCGCGCGGTCGCGGTGCTGAACAAGGCCGGCGTAGCCCCCGCCGACGCCGCGCTGATCCCGCTCGCCGATGCCGCCCGCCGCAACGATGCGAAGGCCGCCAGCGCAGCGATCGCCACGTTGTCGAACGGCCCCCTCGTGGTCCTCGCGCCCTCGCTCTACGCGTGGGTCGCGCATGCCGAGGGCCGCGATCCCGAACCGTCGCTAGCGACCGCAGCGAAAGACCCCGTCGCCAACCGCTTCGCCACCGAAACGCGCGCTCTCATCGCCGCCGCACCGCGCAAGCAACCGCTGTCGATCGGCGTCTCACGCCTCCTCGCCCGCCTAGCCAGCGACCTCAGCGCAGGCGAACCCTCGCCGCTGTCGATTGCACTGACCCAGGCCGCCCTGCGCGCCGACCCGAGCTACGACGCGGCGCGCGTGCTCCTTGCCGATGCGCTCGCCCGCAACAGGCTGGTCGACCGCGCGCTCGTCGTGCTCGACGGCGTCGACGCCAAAAGCCCCTCCGCACCGGCCGCCGCCGCCGAACGCATCGACATCCTCGCCACCGCCGACCGCAACGGCGAAGCGCTCGCGGCCGCCAAGAACCGCGTCGACCAGACGGGGTCGGCGCCCGCCGACTGGCAACGCTACGCCGACCTGTTGCTGACCACCGGCAACCCCGCCGAAGCCGCAACCTGGTACCAGCGGATCATCGCCGCCGACGGTGCAAAGGGCGGCAGCTGGGGCAACTGGCTGCAATATGGCGGCGCGCTCGACCAGGCCGGCCGCTGGCCCGAAGCGCGCGAGGCGCTCGAAAAAGCCGTCGCCCGCGGCCCCGCCCAACCGCTCGCGCTCAACTATCTCGGCTTCGCGCAAGTCGAGCACGGCGACGACATCCCCGCCTCGATCAAGCTGCTAGAACGCGCCAGCCGGATCGACCCGACCAACGCCTCGATAACCGACTCGCTTGGCTGGGCCTACCACCTCTCCGGCAACACCGCGCGCGCGCTCCCCCTGCTCGAAACCGCCGCGCAGGCCGAACCCACCAACGCCGAAATCGCCGACCACCTCGGCGACGCTTATTGGAGCACCGGCCGAAACTACGAAGCGCGCTACGCCTGGCGCGCCGCCTTGCTGACCGCCGAACCCGCAGACACGGCGCGCATAACCGCCAAGATCGCCAACGGCCTCCCGCCCAAAGCCCGCCGCTAAAAGTCCTCCCACCGAGGTAGGGAAGGGCCCCGCAGGCGTGGGGAGGGCGAGGGCAAGGCGAGTTGACGGCGGAAGCGCCGTTTCGCGAGATCGCCACTAATTCCGAGCATCCGCGCAAGTGATCGACCGCAGTCAGCAACTCGCGAGGTATGCGGCATCCCCCTCCCGTCATCCTGACGAAAGTCAGGATCCAGAGCCAAGGACGGCACCAATCGTTACCCTGGATCCTGACTTTCGTCAGGATGACGTGCTTAAACCCGCAGGCATCACGCGTATTACGCTAAGCTGCGCTGGAACCCTTCGCCGCCAAACCCCGAGACCCCCAATGCCCGCCATCACCGAACCCGCCCCCGCCAAGATCAACCTGGCCCTCCACGTACGCCGCCGCCGCCCCGACGGCTACCACGACCTCGAAACGCTCTTCGCCTTCGCCACCGAAGGCGACGTGGTCACGGTAGAACCCGCCCAAACCAACAGCTTCATCATAACCGGCCCCTTCGCCGCAGCGCTCCTCCCCGCCCAAAACACCACCCCGCCCCCCAACACCCCCCCGGCGAAGGCCGGGGCCCAATTGGGAACGGCACATGACGAAGCACCGCACTCTTCCAGCGCCACTCCAGGTGCAGCCCCCTGGCAAGGCAACCTGGTAACCGCCGCGGTAGACGCCTTCACCGCCGCCTTCGCCCCGAACACCCACCACGCCATAACCCTAGAAAAGCACCTCCCCATCGCCTCAGGCATAGGTGGAGGCTCAGCCGACGCCGCCGCCACGCTCCGTGCGCTGGCCCGCCTCCACGGCATAGCCCCAACCGACCCCCGCCTCCACGAAATCGCCGCAAAGCTCGGCGCAGACGTCCCCGCCTGCCTAGCCAACCGCACCACACTCGGCACCGGCAGAGGCGACACCCTCACCACCCTCGAAGGCCTGCCCGGCACCCCCCTCCTGCTCGTGAACCCAGGCGTCGCGGTCTCCACCGCCGCCGTCTTCAGGACCTGGGACGGCCACGACCGTGGCCCGATTCCCGAAGGCAATCTCCTCGACCGCGCCCTCGAAGGCCGCAACGACCTAGAACCCCCCGCGCTGGCCCTCGCCCCCGTAATCGCCGAAGTCCGCACGCTCCTCGACGCAGCCCAAGGCGTCCTCCTGTCCAGAATGTCCGGCTCCGGCGCCACCTGCTTCGCCTTGTTCGAAACCCCCGAAGCCAGAGACACCGCCGCCACCGCCGCCCGAGCCAGAGGCTGGTGGACCCTCGCAACAATGCTCGCCTGATTGATCGCCGCCAAATGCAGGCATCTGACGGTCTACCACGTCAACCGGCACGACCCGTCATCTTGACGAAAGCCAGGATCCAGAGCCGCAAACGAAACCGCTGGTCACAACCAGTTCTCGACACCATCGACGAGTCGATCGCCGCCAAACCCGCGCTCGAACAACCAGAACCGTTCTCTACCAAACTCAGCCCGGCGTATTTCGCAACCCTGACGTGTTCGGCACTTATTCCTTCGAACACGTGTAAGTCCGCAGTCGTACGGCATCACGCCCTTTCTTGTTCTCCCGCGAAGGCGGGAGCCCAGTCTGGATCCCCGCCTTCGCGGGGAAACATGTCTTACTTGCGCGCACGGGCCGCAGCCGACGTGTTCAGGGGCCACGGCTCCGCGTATCAAAGTTCGACGAGCGTACCAAACGGGATGCCGAACAAGCCTAGCGTGAGGTGGCATGGCAACCGCCCACGGCCGTTACCAAACGTACACCTTTTATGAAAAGTCATCGTTCCCCACTTGTTCCAAAAGAACAAAGAGAATACATGGTGTTTGACGCGTTGAATGGCACGCGCGCTTGCTTTAGCGATGGGAGCATATTCGATGGCCGCTAATCTGAAAGTGATCGACACCGGCATGGCAACCGCAACCAACGACCGGCAGAAGGCGCTCGACGCCGCGCTCGCGCAGATCGACCGCGCCTTCGGCAAGGGCTCGGCAATGCGCCTGGGCTCCAAGGAAACCATGCAGGTCGAGGTCATCTCGACCGGCTCGCTCGGGCTCGACATCGCGCTCGGCGTCGGCGGCCTGCCGCGCGGCCGCGTGATCGAGATCTACGGTCCGGAAAGCTCGGGCAAGACCACGCTCGCGCTCCACGTGATCGCCGAAGCGCAGAAGGGCGGCGGCACCGCGGCGTTCGTCGATGCCGAGCACGCGCTCGACCCGGTCTATGCCAAGAAGCTCGGCGTCAACATCGACGAGCTGATCGTCTCGCAGCCGGATACCGGCGAGCAGGCGCTCGAGATCGTCGACACGCTGGTCCGCTCGAACGCGATCGACGTGCTGGTGGTCGACTCGGTGGCAGCACTCGTGCCGCGCGCCGAAATCGAAGGCGAGATGGGCGATAGCCATGTCGGCCTCCAGGCCCGCCTGATGTCGCAGTCGCTGCGCAAGCTGACCGGCTCGATCAGCCGCTCGCGCTGCATGGTGATCTTCATCAACCAGCTCCGCATGAAGATCGGCGTCATGTACGGCAATCCCGAGACGACGACCGGCGGCAACGCGCTGAAGTTCTACGCCTCGGTCCGCCTCGACATCCGCCGCATCGGTGCGATCAAGGCCGGTGAAGAGGTCACGGGCAACCAGACCCGCGTGAAGGTCGTCAAGAACAAGGTCGCCCCGCCGTTCAAGCAGGTCGAGTTCGACATCATGTACGGGCAGGGCGTCTCCAAGCTAGGCGAGATCCTAGATCTCGGCGTGAAGGCGGGCCTGGTCGAAAAGTCCGGCGCGTGGTTCAGCTATGACAGCGTGCGCCTTGGCCAGGGCCGCGAGAACTCGAAGACGTTCCTCAAGGACAACCCCGAAACCGCCGACCGCCTCGAAAAGCAGATCCGCGCACGCACCGACAAGGTCGCCGAAGAAATGATGGCCGGCCCCGAAGAAGGCGACGACGCCTAACCCTACTTTCCCTCTCCCTCAGGGGAGAGGGAGGGACCCATTGCCTTCGCAATGGGAGGGTGAGGGCACGCTGCATGGCTCATGGCTCATGGCTCATGGCTCATGGCTCATGGCTCATGGTGGTCGAGGGTACGCTCGGCCTATGGTTTAGACACATGGTGAACTGACGCCGCGTCCACTCACTCTCAGCACCACCCCGGCGAAGGCCGGGGCCCAGTTGGCATGACCCCGCAAATAAAATCCCGCGCTAAGCCAAGCTCTTTAGCGGCATGGCCCCGCATTCTTAAACGAGTCCATGCCTTGTTCTCCCGCGAAGGCCGGACTCCAGCCTGGATTCCCGCATTCATGGGAAAACAAAGCTGCTGATGTCAGCATGCTCGCCTACATCGGACCGCAAAACACCGCTTCACAAATACCACGCCAGCGTCTGCACTTTGTGCACTTCGGACCCAATGTACCGATTATGTGAGACCCTATAGACCGTCCAATTGTCCCCCCGCCCGAGCATGAAACGGATCACCGAATGACCACCGCCTATGACTGGACCGGCAGAATAGGCGACGTCTGGGCGGAGGAATGGCGTCGAACCGACCGAAGCTTCACCAACCTGACACCGTACCTGAACGCAGCGATCCTGTCCGTCGCCATCCCCCAAACCCGCAAGATCATCGACATAGGCTGCGGCGCTGGAGCAACCTCTCTAGCCACGGCCCAAGCGATCCCGACCGCGCAGATAACCGGCATAGATCTCTCACCCACCCTGATCGAGATCGCCAAACACCGCGCCAAAACCTCATCCAACGCCAGCTTCGAGTGCGCGGACATCACCGCCGCCGCCCCGAACCACGCTCCCATCGACCTCTACGTCTCGCGCCACGGCGTCATGTTCTTCGCTGACCCCGTCGCCGCCTTCACGACATTAGCCGAAGCCGCCGCCCCCGACGCGACGCTCGTCTTCACATGTTTCGCCGACCGCGCCGCCAACCGCTGGGCCACCGAAATCATCACCGCGACCGGCGGCAATGCAGACGCTCCGGCAAGCACCGCACCCGGCCCCTTCGCCTTCGCCGACCCGACTTACGTCGCGAGCATCCTCGAGAAATCCGGCTGGCATGTCGCGTCACCCGAGCGTGTCGAATTCGCCTACCGAGTAGGGGAGGGCGCCGATCCCGTAGCCGACGCCGTCGACTATTTCAGCCGCATTGGCCCGGCAGCATCCGCCATCCGAGACGCTGCCCCCGAGGAACGCGAGCGCCACATCGCGCGTCTCACCCAGGTCTGCGACCGGTACCGAAGCGGCGACACGGTGGAATTCCCCGCCGCCGCTTGGATCTGGACCGCGCGCAAATCGTCCTAATAAAAACAGGGGGTTCAGCATGATCATCGTCCACCACCTCGAAAACTCGCGATCGCAGCGGATCCTGTGGATGCTCGAGGAACTCGGCCTCCCCTACGAGATCAAGCGCTACGAGCGGAACAAGGCAACGATGCTCGCGCCGCCCGAACTCAAGCAGGTCCACCCGCTCGGCAAGTCGCCGGTGATCGAGGATGACGGTCAGGTGGTGGCCGAGACCGGCGCGATCGTCGAATATCTCGTCGACAAGGCGGACGGCAAGCTGGGCGCCCCCGCCAACCGCGCCGACGCGCTGCGCTACCGTTTCTGGCTCCACTATGCGGAAGGCTCGATGATGCCGCCGCTGCTGCTGAAGCTCGTCCTCGCGCGCATCCCGATCCTCGGCAAGGCGGCGACCAAGAAGATCCAGCCGATGATCGACGTCCATCTCGACTATGTCGAATCCGAACTGTCGAAGCGCCCCTGGTTCGCCGGCGCCGAGATGACCGCGGCCGACATCATGATGAGCTTCCCCTTGGAAGCTGCGCGCAATCGCGGCGGCCTCAACGAGTCCCGCCCCGCGACGATTGCATGGCTGGCAAAGGTCCACGCACGGCCCGCGTATCAAGCAGGGCTCAAAAAAGGCGGTCCGTACGCCTACGCCTGAGGCGCTCGATGGGGAGCCTCCGACCAGGGTAGATTACTCCACCGTCTTTAAGACACCTCCCCGGCGAAGGCCGGGGCCCAATTGGAGAGGTCGGAGTAACGAAGCGCACCGTTCGCCAGCCAAGTTTCCCAATTGGACCCCGGCCTCCGCCGGGGAGGTGCTTCTTTAGCGCTCCGCCAACGTAAAAGGGTATCCTCGAGCAATTACCGGTTCAACATTGCCCTCAAACCTCAAACCTCAAACCTCAAACCTCGAACCTCGAACCTCGAACCTCAAACCTCAAACCTCAAACCTCAAACCTGCCCCGGCCCGATCTTCTCATAGCTGTCCACATCCACCTTCGGACCATGCCCGGTAGGCGCATGCGGGAAATCCCGATCGGCCGGCTCACGCTCATCAAGCCCGCCCTCCCACTTCGCAACCACAGTCGCCGCCACCGCATTTCCGATCACGTTCGTCGCCGAGCGCCCCATATCGAGGAAATGATCCACCGCCAGGATCAGCAAAATCCCCGCCTCCGGGATCTTGAACATCGACAGCGTCCCCGCGATCACCACCAGCGATGCGCGAGGCACCCCCGCAATCCCCTTCGACGTCACCATCAACACCAGCAGCATCGCGATCTGCTGTCCGATCGGCATGTGGATGCCGTAGGCCTGCGCGATGAACAGCGACGCGAACGTCATGTACATCATCGACCCGTCGAGGTTGAACGAATAGCCCAGCGGCAGCACGAAGCTCGCGATCCGCGGCGGCACGCCGAACCGGTCGAGCGCCTCCAGCGTCCGAGGATACGCCGCCTCGGACGACGCCGCCGAGAAGGCGAGGATCAGCGGATCGCGAATATACCGCACCAGCAACCGCGTCCGCGGCCCGATCAGCAGGAACGCGATCCCGATCAGCATCGCCCACAGCAGCGCGAGGCCGATATAGAAGGTCAGCATGAAATAGCCGAGCTGGCCGAGGATGGCCGGGCCCCGCTCGGCGAGCGTCGCGGTCACCGCCGCGAACACCGCGAACGGCGCGAACCGCATCACGTAGTTGGTGATCTGGAGCATCACGGCGACCAGCGCCTCGATCGCCTTCACGAGCGGCGCGGCCTTCTCGCCGACCGCGGTGATCGCGACGCCGACGAACACCGAGAACACGACGATCTGCAAAATCTCGTTGCCCGCCATCGCCGCGATCATCGAATCGGGGACGATATGCGTGATGAACTTGGCGAGATCGAACGCCGCGCGGTCGACGCCGCTCGACGCGGTGGCCGGCGGGATCGCGAGTGCCAAGCCGACGCCCGGCTGCAACACGTTGACCAGGATCAGGCCCAGGGTGAGCGACAACAGGCTCGCGCAGATGAACCAGCCAAGGCTCCTTAAACCCACGCGGCCAAGCGCACCGGTGTCACCCATATGCGCGATGCCCACGACCAGAGTCGAGAACACCAAAGGGGCGATGATCATCTTGATCAGCCGCAGGAACAGCGTCGTCACGATCGAGAAATAGCCGGCGATGTCCTTCAGCCGTTCGGCGGACTCGGCCGTGCCGTTGTCGATCGACGCGTTCAGGATCCAGCCGACGACCATACCCGCGACGAGGCCGAACAAGATGTAATAGGTTAGCCGCTTGGCCATTAGTCGCTCCCGAGAAGTGCGGACAGGGAAGGGGATTGCGGCGCCCGGGTCAAGGACCCTATCGTCCGACGATGTCGACCGCACGCCACAAGCCCGCCTTCAGCCCCTCGCGCCGCGACCTGCTGAGCCTCGCCATCGCGGCGCCGTTGCTGTCGACCACCGCGATCCTTCGCGCCGCCGAGCCCGACCTGTCGGCGCTGTCCGACATCACCGGCGCGACCAGGCCGATCGACGCCACCGAACGCGCCGCGAGGCTGGTCCGCGCGCAGTCGCTGATGAAGGCGGCGGGCATCGGCGCGGTACTGATCGAGCCGGGATCGTCGATGATCTACTTCACCGGCGTCCGCTGGCACACGAGCGAGCGGCTGACGCTGGCGATCCTCCCGGTCGAAGGCGAACCGTGCATCGTCACGCCGTTCTTCGAGGAGCCGTCGGTGCGCGAGACGCTCGCCGTCCCCGCCGAGGTGCGCGTCTGGCAGGAAGACGAGAACCCGCTCGCCGTGGCCGCCGGATTTTTGCGCGACCGGAATCTCGCCACGCGGCCGATCGGCCTGGAGGCGGAGGTGCGCTACTTTGCCTATGCCGGGCTCGCGCGGGTCCTGCCTGACGCCAAGATCGTCTCCGCCGACCCGGTCGTTCGCGCCTGCCGGATGATCAAGACCCCCGCCGAAATCGCGCTGATGCAGGCCGCGACCGAGGTCACGCTCGCCGCGTATCGCTGGACCAAGCCGCGCGTCGAGAGGGGTATGACCGGCCCGGAGATCGGCGCGCTGATGAACGCCGCGACGAAGAAGCTCGGCGGCGCGCCCGAGTTCGCGCTCGCGCTGATCGGCGAGGCGTCCGCCTATCCGCACGGCAGCCGCGAAATCCACCGCGTCGCCGACGGCCAGGTCGTGCTGATGGACTGCGGCTGCACCGTGCAGGGCTATCAATCCGACATCTCGCGCACCTGGGTCCACGGCGCGGCAACCGCCGACCAGCGCAAGACGTGGGATCAGGTCGCCCGTGGGCAACAGATCGCGTTCGCCGCCGCCAGGATCGGCGCACCCGCCGGAAGCATCGACGACGCGGTCCGACGGCATTACGAGACGCTCGGCTACGGGCCGGGGTACAAGCTCCCCGGCCTGTCGCATCGCACCGGCCACGGCATCGGCATGGACGGCCACGAACCCGTCAACCTCGTCCGCGGCGAGACGACCAGGCTGGCGGCGGGGATGTGCTTCTCGGACGAGCCGGGCATCTACATTCCCGGGAGGTACGGGGTGCGGATTGAGGATTGCTTCCACATGACCGATGCTGGGCCGAAATGGTTCAGCGAGCCGCCCAAGTCGATCGACGCGCCGTTGGGGTAGTGGACGCCCAAGGACCGCCACCCCCTCCACTAACACCACCACCCCGGCGAAGGCCGAGGCCCAATTGGGGGACGGCGATAACGAAGCGCTGCTCTCCATTACTTCCCCCTCTCCAATTGGGCCCCGGCCTTCGCCGGGGTGGTGTTGCTCTTGCCGAATTGCAGCACCTCCTTGTTCTCCCGCGAAGGCGGGAGCCCAGTCTGGATCCCCGCCTCCGCGGGGAAACAAGCTCACTTCGTTTCAATCGGATGCGTGCAGCGCGGGCGTTCGCCGACACCCTTCTATCCTGCACGGCCCTCTCACACCCGACTTGAGCGAACCGCCCCGCTCGCCTAAGTCCCCGCGCATGACATCGACGAACGACATCCGCCGCGGCTTCCTCGACTATTTCGGTTCGCAGGGGCACCAGATAGTGCCTTCCGCGCCGCTCGTGCCGCAGAACGACCCGACGCTGATGTTCGTCAACGCCGGCATGGTGCCGTTCAAGAACGTCTTCACCGGCCTCGAATCGCGCCCCTACACCACCGCGACCTCGTCGCAGAAATGCGTCCGCGCCGGCGGCAAGCATAACGATCTCGACAATGTCGGCTACACCGCGCGCCATCACACCTTCTTCGAAATGCTCGGCAATTTCTCGTTCGGCGACTATTTCAAGGAGCAGGCGATCGTCCACGCGTGGACACTGCTCACGCGCGAATGGGGTCTGTCGCCCGACAAATTGACCGCCACCGTCTACCACACCGACGACGAGGCGTTCGATCTCTGGAAGAAGATCGCCGGACTCCCCGATCACCGCATCATCCGCATCCCGACCAAGGACAATTTCTGGTCGATGGGCGACAACGGGCCGTGCGGGCCGTGCTCGGAAATCTTCTACGACCACGGCGACCACATCTTCGGCGGCCCTCCCGGCAGCCCCGACGAGGACGGCGATCGCTTCGTCGAGATCTGGAACCTCGTGTTCATGCAATACGAGCAAGAGAACGCCGAGATCGTCGGCAACCTGCCGAAACCGTCGATCGACACCGGCATGGGGCTCGAGCGCATCGCCGCGGTCATGCAGGGCGTCACCGACAATTACGACACCGACACGTTCAAGGCGCTGATCGCCGCGAGCGGAGCGCTGACGCACACCGCGACCGACGGCGCCAACACCGCCAGCCACCGCGTCATCGCGGATCATCTGCGCACCGCCGGCTTCCTGATCGCGGACGGCGTGCTGCCCGCGAGCGAGGGCCGCGGCTATGTCCTGCGCCGGATCATGCGCCGCGCGATGCGCCACGCGCATATCCTCGGCGCCAAGCAGCCGCTGATGCACCGGCTGGTCCCCGCGCTCGTTACCGAAATGGGCGCCGCCTATCCCGAACTGTCGCGCGCGCGCCCGCTGATCGAGGCGACGTTGCAGCAGGAGGAAACGCGCTTTCGCCAGACGCTCGACAAGGGGCTGAAGTTGCTCGACGAGGCGACCACCGGGATGACCGACGGCACGCTGGCGGGCGACGTCGCGTTCAAGCTCTATGACACCTACGGCTTCCCGTACGACCTGACCGAGGACGCGCTGCGCGAACGCAACATCGCGGTCGACCGCGAAGGCTTCGACACCGCGATGGCCGAGCAGAAGCGCGCCGCCCGTGCCGCCTGGAAGGGCTCGGGCGCGAAGGCCTCGGACGACATCTGGTTCGACATCGTCGAGCAGACCGGCGGCACCGAATTCCTCGGCTACGCATCCGATACCGGCGAGGGCGAGGTCGTCGCACTGGTCAAGGACGGCGCGCGCGTCGACCACGCCACCACCGGCGACACGGTCGCGATCGTCGTCAACCAGACGCCCTTCTACGGCGAGAGCGGCGGACAGGTCGGCGATGCCGGCCACATCTCCAACGACAGCGGCCTGCGCGCGAACGTCACTGAGACGTCGAAGCAGCTCGGCCGCGTGTTCGTCCACCACGCGATCGTCGACGCTGGCGAGATCAAGGTGGGAGACCCGGTCAAGCTCCAGATCGACGTCGCGCGCCGCGCACAGATCCGCGCCAACCACTCCGCGACGCACCTCCTGCACGAGGCCCTCCGCGAACGCCTCGGCACGCACGTCGCGCAGAAGGGGAGCCTCGTCGCGCCCGACCGCCTGCGCTTCGATTTCTCGCAGCCCGTCGCGATGACCCCCGCCGACATCGCGCAGGTCGAGGCCGACGTGAACGCACAGGTCCGCGGCAACGGCGCGGTGACGACGTTGCTGATGACTCCCGACGACGCGATCGCGATGGGCGCGATGGCGTTGTTCGGCGAGAAATACGGCGACGAAGTCCGCGTCGTGTCGATGGGGTCGACCGACGAGGGGACATATTCGATCGAGCTTTGCGGCGGCACGCACGTCAACGCGCTCGGCGACATCGGCCTGTTCAAGGTCGTCGGCGAAGGCGCGGTCTCCAGCGGCATCCGCCGTGTCGAAGCGCTCACCGGCGAAGCGGCCCGCGCCTACCTGACCGGCCGCGACGATCGCCTGCGCGAAGCCGCAGCAGTCCTGAAGTCGACTCCAGACGAGGTCCCGGCGCGCGTCGCGTCGCTGCTCGAAGACCGCCGCCGCCTCGAACGCGAACTCGCCGACGCGAAGAAGGCGCTGGCGCTTGGCGGCGGTGGTTCGGGCGAAGCGGCCGGCCCGGAGCAAGTCGGCGGCGTCGCGTTCATCGGCCAGGTGCTCAACGACTTCGAAGCGAAGGGCCTGCGCGGCGCAGTCGACGAAGCCAAGCAGCGCCTCGGTTCCGGCATCGTGGTGATGGTAGCGATCAACGATGGTCGCGCTTCGGTCGCGGTCGGTGTGACAGCGGACTTGGTCGCCAGCCACAACGCCGTCGACCTGCTCAAGATCGCGGTCGCCACGCTAGGCGGGCAGGGCGGTGGCGGCCGTCCCGACATGGCGCAGGGCGGTGGTCCCGAAGGGGACAAGGCCGCGGACGCCGTCGCGGCGGTCCGGGCTAAGCTGGAGGCGGCAGGCGCCTGAAACACGCCGTCGCAGCAAGCTAACCCCAAGCAATGTTCCCCCGCGGACGCGGGGGCCCAGCTAAATACCGCTAGCTGCCTCGGCTCCTGGACCCCCGCCTTCGCGGGGGAACAGGCTGCGCTGATGAAGTCGCCCGCTACAACTACCTCCACCCCGGCGAAGGCCGGGGCCCAATTGGCAAGGCCGATATAACGGAGGCTCGTCCCTCGTTACAGCCGTCCCCCAATTGGGCCCCGGCCTCCGCCGGGGTGGTGCTTATGTGGAGCGCGGAGCTTTATTTCAGAAGGCAAGTCAGTCCCCACGCACCTTCGCCAGCGTAGTCCCTGCGGTAATCGCCTCGATATCCGTCATCACATGCAGCAACCTGACCCCAGACCGAGACATCGCCCGCTCCAGCGCCCCAGCAAAATCCTCGGTCTTGGCAACAGTCTCCGCCCAACACCCATAAGCCCGCCCCAGCGCGGCAAAGTCCGGATTGCGCAACCCGGTCCCCGAAACCCGCCCCGGATACTCGCGCTCCTGATGCATGCGGATCGTCCCATACCCGCCATTATCCACGACAATCACCAGCATGTCCGCACCATGCGCCACCGCAGTCGCCAGTTCCTGCCCGTTCATCAGGAAACACCCGTCGCCCGCGAGCGCCACGATCGTCCGCTCCGGATGCCGCAATGACGCCGCAACCGCCGCCGGTACCCCGTACCCCATAGCCCCAGCAGTCGGCGCAAGCTGCGTACCCGGCCCGGCATACGCCCAGTACCGGTGCCACCAGCCCGAGTAATTCCCCGCGCCGTTGCAGATGATCGCATCCGCCGGCAACCGCTCGCGCATCGCCGCCACGCACGGCCCCAGGTCCATCGCCAAATCGCGCGGCGCCGGCGTCGACCAGTCGAGCCACTCCGCATGCGCCTCCTGTCCGGCAGTGCGCGGCGGCAGGTCGACCACCAGCAACGCCTCGGCAAACTCCGCCATCCCCGCACAAACCGCCACATCCGCGCGATACGCCCGGTGCAACTCGTCCGGGTCGGGATGCACATGGATCAGCCGCTGGCTCGGATGATCTGGCGTGATCAGCGCATAACCATCGGTCGTCGCCTCCCCCAGCCGAGGCCCGACCACGAGCAACAGATCCGCTGCCTTCACCCGCTCGACCAGCTTCGGATTGGGCCCGTACCCAAGGTTCCCCGCCCAGACCGGACAGTCGTTCGGGATCGCATCCTGCCGCCGGAACGCTGCCGCCACGGGAATTCCGTTACGATCCGCCCATGTCGAAAACGCCCCCGACGCCGCCACATCCCAGCCCGCCCCGCCAACGATCGCCACTGGCCGCTCGGCGGTGGTCAGCAGATCGGCGAGCAGGTCCATCGTATCGGCGTCACAGCCCTGAGCCACTCGCTCGACCCGCGGCCGATCGACTGCGTCGACCACATCGAGCAGCATGTCCTCGGGCAACGCCAACACCACAGGCCCCGGCCGCCCCGACATCGCGGTCGCATAGGCGCGCGCGACATATTCAGGAATCCGCCTGGCATCATCGATCCGCGCCGCCCATTTCGCGATCGGCGCAAACATCGCCTGAAAATCGATCTCCTGAAACGCCTCGCGGTCGCGCGTGCCGCGGTCGATATCGCCAACGAACAGGATCATGGGCTGCGAATCCTGCATCGCGACATGCACGCCAATCGACGCGTTGGTCGCGCCCGGCCCGCGGGTCACGAACGCCACCCCCGGCCGGTGCGTCAGCGTCCCGTCCGCGCACGCCATGAACCCGACGCCGCCCTCCTGCCGACACACGACGAGGTCGATCGCCGGCGTGTCGTGCAACGCGTCGAGCACGGCGAGGAAGCTCTCCCCCGGCACGGTGAAGATCCGGTCGCAGCCCTGTGCGACGAGTTGGTCGACCAGGATACGGCCGCCGGTGCGTGGTGTGATCATCGCCGCATCCTGCCGTCCGTTGCGCGCGAAGTCGAGACGCGGTTACGCTGGCGCCGAAGTCGGGACCAACCCGACTCGCCCGGAGAGGATCATGACCGACTTCACCACCGTCGCCAGTGGCTTGCGCTTCCCTGAAGGCCCCGTCGCGATGCAAGACGGCAGCATCATCCTCGTCGAGATCGAAGCCGGCCGGATCACGCGCGTCGCGCCTGATGGTACAAAGTCGACGGTTGCCGAACCCGGCGGCGGCCCCAATGGCCTCGCGGTTGGCCCCGACGGCAAGCTGTATTGCTGCAACAATGGCGGCTTCGCGTGGCGCGAGACAAACGGCTTCCTCACCCCGCACGGCCAGCCGGACGACTATTCGGGCGGCCGGATCGAGCGGATCGACATCGCCACCGGCGCGATCGAGATCCTCTACAAGGACGGCGATTTCGGCTGCTCGCTGCGAGGGCCGAACGACATCGTCTTCGATTCGCACGGCGGCTTCTGGTTCACCGACCACGGCAAATCGCGCGATCGCGCCCGCGACATCACCGGCATCTTCTACGCGAAAGCCGACGGCAGCCATCTGGAAGAAGTGATCTTCCCGAGCGAAAACCCCAACGGCATCGGCCTCTCGCCGGACGGCACGCGGCTCTACGCGGCGGAGACGTTCACCTGCCGGCTGATGGCGTTCGACATCGTCGCGCCCGGCAAGGTCGCCAGCGCCTCGGGCACGCCGCTCTACCGTCCGGCCGGCTACAAGTTCTTCGATTCGCTTGGGGTCGAGGCGTGCGGCAACATCTGTGTCGCGACGATCGGCGAATGCGGGATCAGCGTGATCTCGCCGGCAGGGGAGCTGGTCGAGTTCGTCGCGACCGACGATGTTTTCACCACCAACATTTGCTGGAGCGGTGCGGACGGCATGGACGCGTACATCACCTGCTCGGGCAGCGGCCGGCTGGTGAAGACCCGGTGGAAGCGGCCGGGGTTGAAACTAGCGTATTGAAGAGTCTCGATTCTCCCCCGCCAGGGGGAGGTGGCTGGCACTTGCCAGACGGAGGGGGAGGCACGCGAAACCTCTGTTCCGTATCCTCCCCCTCCGTCACCTTCGGCGCCACCTCCCCCTGGCGGGGGAGGATCGTAAGATGTCGATCTAGTCGACGTTGCCGACCGAGCATCGCCGCCGTATGCGAGGCGAAAGACCATAGGAGGATGCATGGCGAACAAGCTCTACACCGACGCGGCGGCGGCGCTCGAAGGCGTGCTGTTCGACGGCATGACGATCTGCGCGGGCGGGTTCGGGCTGTGCGGCATCCCCGAGCGGCTGATCGACGCGATCGAGGCGTCCGGGGTGAAGGACCTCACGATCGCCAGCAACAACGCCGGCATCGACGGGCAGGGCCTCGGCAAGCTGCTCCGCTCGCGCCAGGTGAAGAAGATGATCTCGTCCTATGTCGGCGAGAACAAGGAATTCGAGCGGCAATATCTCAGCGGCGAACTCGAGGTCGAGTTCTGCCCGCAGGGCACGCTCGCCGAACGCTGCCGGGCAGGGGGGGCGGGGATTCCCGGCTTCTACACCAAGACCGGCGTCGGCACGCAGGTCGCCGAAGGCAAGGAAACGAAGGTCTTCGACGGCCAGGAATACATCCTCGAACGCGGCATCCGGGCCGATCTCGCGATCATCAAGGGCTGGAAGGCGGATGAAAGCGGCAACCTCATATTCCGCAAGACCGCGCGCAACTTCAACCAGCCGATGGCCACCGCGGGGAAAATTTGCGTTGCCGAGGTCGAGGAGATCGTCCCCGTCGGCAGCCTCGATCCCGACACGATCCACCTGCCGGGGATCTACGTGAAGCGGATGATCGTCGGCGCGCCCTACGACAAGCAGATCGAATTCCGCACCGTCCGCGAGCGGGTTTCCGCGTGAAGCAAGGCCTGATGGTTGATCGCAAGCGCTCCCCGTTCTCCTGCGCACGCAGGAGTCCAGGGTCGCGGGCGTGGCGCTTGGTATCCTGGACCCCTGCGTTCGCAGGGGCACTGGTTTTGCAGGGGTGCGTAAGTGTCTCCGCGCCGACGTCGATCGCAGCGACGCCGACTGTCTCCGCACCCGTCACGGTCGACGGCGTACCCGCCGGCATGCAGTATCTCTACGCCTCGGGCGAAGCCGCCGCGGTCAGCATCCAGGCCTGGAACGCGCTCGTCGGGTATGTCCGCACACAACGCACGCCAACCTCCGTCGTCCTCGCGCAAGGCGTCTCGCTAGCCGCCCCCGCCTGGACCACCTGCGGCACCAAGCCAAAAGCCGCGGTATTCGACGTCGACGAGACCGTGCTCCTCAACCTCGGCTTCGAATATGACGCCTCGTCCGGCCAACCCTGGTCCGATCCCCGCTGGCAGGACTGGGAGCGCACCGGCGTCAGGCAGGTCGCCCCCGTTCCTGGCGCGTTGAATGCTCTCGCCCAGCTTCGCGCGATGGGCGTCACCGTGATCTTTAACACCAACCGCTCCGCCGCCAACGCCGCACAGACCGAGGCCACGATCGAAGCCGCCGGCCTCGGCCCCGTCCACCACGGCGAGACGCTGTTCCTCGCCGGCGACGACGCGATGGGCTCGAAGAAGGACGGCCGCCGCGCGACGATCGCCGCGAAATACTGCGTCGTCGCGATGGGCGGCGACCAGCTCGGCGACTTCAGCGACCTGTTCAACGCCGGCCAGACCCCAGCCGCCCGCCGTACCGCGGTCCAGTCGCCCGCGATCGCGGCCAGATGGGGGGCAGGGTGGTTCGTCCTCCCCAACCCCGTCTACGGCACTGCGCTAAAGGGCAACCGCGACGAGGTATTCCCGCCAGCAGTCCGCTGGGCCCCGACTGGAGGCGTACGCTAATGGCCGATCATCCCGCCAATCACCCAAACGCGATCGCGCTCGACAAGGGCGCGCAGCTCACCGGCGAATCGGTCGAGGTCGCGCGCATCTGGATCACCAACGGCGCCGGCAGCAACGTGCTGATCGACGCGGGCATCCTCGAGGATCCGACCGTGTTCGGCTACCTCCTCGCCGACACGATCCGTCACGCCGCGCGCGCCTATGCGGGCACCTGGGGCCTCGACGAGGATGCCGCGTTGCAGGCGATCGTCGACGGCGTCGGCACCGAACTCCGCGAACAATTCACGACCATCACCACCATCCAGGAAGGAATGCACTGATGCCCTGGGACCGTAACCAGATGGCCGCGCGCGCGGCGCAGGAACTGAAGGACGGCTATTACGTCAATCTCGGCATCGGCATCCCGACGCTGGTCGCGAACAACATCCCCGAGGGGATGACCGTCACGCTCCAGTCGGAGAACGGCATGCTCGGGATCGGCCCGTTCCCCTATGCGGGCGAGGAGGACGCCGACCTGATCAACGCCGGCAAGCAGACGATCAGCGAACTCCCCTCGTCGGTGTATTTCAGCTCGGCGGACAGCTTCGCGATGATCCGCGGCGGCCATATCGACCTGACGGTGCTGGGCGCGATGGAGGTCAGCGAAGGCGGCGACATCGCCAACTGGATGATCCCGGGCAAGATGATCAAGGGCATGGGCGGCGCGATGGACCTCGTCGCGGGCGTCAAGCAGATCATCGTCGTGATGGACCACACCGCCAAGGACGGCACGCCGAAGTTCATCCCGTCGTGCACGCTGCCGCTGACCGGCAAGAACGTCGTCGACATGATCGTCACCGACCTCGCCGTGTTCCAGCGCCCCGATCACGACAGCCCGTTCAAGCTGGTCGAGATGGCGCCGGGCGTCACCGCGGACGAGATCGCCGCGAAGACCACCGCGCGCTACACCGCCTGATGCGCTACACGCTCGTCACCGCGAACCGCAATTATTCGAGCTGGTCGCTGCGCCCCTGGGTCCTGATGAAGGCGCTCGGCATTGCGTTCGAGGACCGGATCGAGCCGTTCCTGGAGCCGGTGAATTACGAGACGTTCCGCGCCTTCTCGCCGACCGGGCAGGTGCCGGTGCTGATCGACGGCGAGCGGACGGTGTGGGATTCGCTCGGCATCGTCCTCTACCTCGCCGAGCGTCACGACGGCGTCTGGCCGATCGACGCCGAGGCACGCGCGTGGGCGATCTGCGCGACGGCGGAGATGCATGGCGGGTTCTCTGCGCTGCGGAACGAGCGGACGATGAACATCGGCGTCCGCGTCGATGCTGCCCCCGGTAGCGACGCGCTCGACCGCGATGTCGCGCGGATCGCCGAACTCTGGAGCGAGGGGCTCGATCGGTTCGGTGGCCCCTGGCTCGCCGGCGCCGACTTCACCGCCGTCGACGCCTTCTATGCGCCGGTCGCGTTCCGCGTGCGGACCTACGGGATCGACGTCGGCCCGGCAGGTCTCGCCTGGGTCGAGCGGATCATCGCGCACCCGGCAATGCGCGAATGGGAAGCGACCGCGCTCGCAGAGACATGGCGCGAGGACAGCCACGAGGCCGATCTCGTGACATGCGGATCGATCACCGCGGATTTCCGCCGCTAATGCGCCGCGCCGCGATCGTCATAGCGCTGATCGTGATCCTGATCGCAGGCACGGCGTTCACCGCAGGGCCGGGTACGCTCAGCGTCCTCGACGGCGTGATGGGCGGCGGACGCGGCACCGCCCGTATCCGCGAAGGCGTCCCGTTCGGCACGCACGGTCAGAAACTCGACGTCTGGCGCCCGTCCGGCGGCGCCAAGACCGGCCTGCCGGTGCTGATCTTCTGGTACGGCGGCGGCTGGGTCCACGGCTCGCGCGGCGCCTACGCGTTCGCGGCGCGCGCCTATGCGAAGGCGGGTTACGTCGTCGTCATGCCCGACTACCGCAAAGTGCCGGACGTCCGCTTCCCCGCCTTCCTCCAGGACGGCGCCGAAGCGGTGAAATGGACCCGCGACCACATCGGACAGTCCGGCGGCGACCCGAACCGGATCGCCGTCGCCGGCCATTCCGCCGGCGCCTACACCGTCGCGATGCTGACGCTCGACCAGCGCTGGCTGAAGGCGGAGGGCGTCGACCCCCACATCATCAAGGCCGCGGTCGGCCTGTGCGGGCCGTACGACTTCTACCCCTTCACCGCCAAGCGCGCGATCGACGCGATGCAGGGCGCCGCCGACCCGGTGATGACCCAGCCGATCCACTTCGCGCGGGCGGACGCCCCGCCGATGCTGCTGATAACCGCCGGCGACGACACGCAGGTCAAGCCGCACAATGCGATCAACCTCACCGCGCGGTTGAAGGCGCTGGGGGCGACGGTGACGCATATCGACTATCCCGGTTTGAGCCACGAGAACGTCGCGATGGCCTTGTCGAAACCCTTCCGCGGCAAAGCGCCGGTACTGGTCGACAGCGTCGCGTTCCTGAACAAGGCGATGCCTCCCCTTCCGTCATCCTGACGAAAGTCAGGATCCAGGATACCACGCACCGCCCTCCGTAACTCTGAATCCTGACTTTCGTCAGGATGACGGGGCAGGGGACGATTCCTCGTTTCCCCACAAAGGCGGGAACCCAGTCTGGGCTCCCGTCTTCGTGGGAGCACAAACTTCCTTCGAACGTGTCCCCGGCTCCTCCGAACGACCGAAAATTTCATACAACCTTGGCGCGGCACCCCTTTTCGGTTAACGCGCCACCATCATGGCCACTCCACAAACGCTGTACGAAAAGATCTGGGCGGCGCATGTCGTCGAACGCCGCGACGACGGCACCTGCCTGATCTATATCGACCGTCATCTCGTCCACGAAGTCACCAGCCCGCAGGCGTTCGAAGGCCTCCGCGTAGCCGGCCGCAAAGTCCGCCGCCCCGACCTGACGCTCGCCGTCCCCGATCACAACCTCCCGACCACCGCGCGCAAAGACGCCGCCGGCCGCGTCCTGCCGATCGCGGATCCGGAAAGCGCGCAGCAGCTCGACGCACTCCGCCGCAACACCTCCGAGTTCGGTATCGACTATATCGACGCGACGGCGATCGAGCAGGGCATTGTCCACGTCGTCGGCCCCGAACAGGGCTTCACGCTTCCGGGCACTACCCTGGTCTGCGGCGACAGCCACACCTCCGCACACGGCGCACTCGGCGCTTTGGCGTTCGGGATCGGCACCAGCGAGGTCGAGCACGTCCTCGCGACGCAGACGTTGCTGTTGTCTCAGGCCAAGACGATGGAAGTCCGCGTCGACGGCGAACTTGGCTTCGGCGTTTCCCCCAAGGACGTCATCCTCGCGATCATCGGCAAGATCGGCGCGGCGGGCGGCACCGGCCACGTCATCGAATTCACAGGCAGCGTGATCCGCAAAATGTCGATCGAAGGTCGCCTGACGATCGCCAACATGTCGATCGAGGCGGGCGCGCGCGCCGGCCTGATCGCGCCCGACGACACGACCTTCGCCTATCTGAAGGGCCGCCCGATGGCCCCGACCGGCGAGAATTGGGACAAGGCCGTCACTTGGTGGCGCGGTCTCGCGACCGACCCCGGCGCGCGCTACGACAAGTCGGTCACCCTCGACGCCGCCGACATCGCTCCCGGCCTGACCTGGGGCACCAGCCCCGAGGACGTCGTGCCGATCACCGGAGTTGTTCCCGAACCGTCGAGCTTCGCCGATCCCGCCAAGCAGGCCGCCGCGCAGAAATCGCTCGATTACATGGGCCTCACCGCCGGCACAGCGATGCGCGACGTCACGATCCAGCACGTCTTCATCGGCAGCTGCACCAATAGCCGCATCGAGGATCTCCGCGCCGCCGCGGCGATCGCCGACGGCCGCCATGTCGCCACGGGCGTCCGCGCGCTGGTCGTCCCCGGCTCGGGCCTGGTGAAGCGTCAGGCCGAAGCCGAAGGGCTCGACCGAATCTTCATCACGGCCGGTTTCGAATGGCGCGAGCCGGGCTGTTCGATGTGCCTCGCGATGAACCCGGACAAAGTCCCTGCGGGGGAGCGTTGCGCTTCCACGTCGAACCGTAATTTCGTCGGCAGACAGGGTCCCGGAGCGCGCACGCATCTGGTATCACCCGCGATGGCGGCGGCCGCGGCGGTAACAGGCAAGCTGAGCGACGTCAGAGAGTTGATGGGGGAAAGAGCGTGAAGAAGGTTTTCGTACTGCTGGCGGCTGGGGCAATGCTTAGCGGCGTAGCGGCCTATGTCGCATCGGCACGTGTGGTTCCGGAGCGCACGGAACAGCGATGACTCCCGTCACGACCGTCTCGGGCCGCGCCTATCCCTGGGGCGCGAAGAACATCGACACCGACGTTATCATCCCGGCGCACTGGCTGAAGACGATCACGCGCACCGGCCTTGGCCGCGGCGCGTTCGAGACGGTCCGCGCGCAACCCGGCAACATCTTCGACGACGCGCGCTACGCCGGGTCGCCGATACTCATTGCCGGCGATAATTTCGGCTGCGGCTCCAGTCGCGAGCATGCCGCTTGGGCGCTCGCCGACATGGGCATCACCGCGGTGATCGCGCCGAGCTTCTCGGACATCTTTTCGGGCAACGCGTTCAAGAACGGCATCGTCCCCGTCGTGCTGCCGCAGGAGGCGATCGACCGCCTGTTGGAGGTCGCGAAGGACCAGATCGTCACCGTCGATCTCGAGACGATGACCGTCACCACCCCGTTCCAGGATCGCTTCACCTTCGAACTCGACGCATTCCGTCGCCAGTGCCTCATGGAAGGGCTGGACGAAGTCGGCCTGACGCTGGCAAGGGATACCCAGATTTCGAAATTCGAGGAGGCGGTCGCATCGAATCGCCCCTGGACGACGGTGGAGAGCGGGTATGCGAGCATTGGTGTCGAAGGCAGTCGGCGGACCTGAAACTCTGGAAATGGTCGAGCTGCCCGATCTGGTAGCCGGCCCCAGGCAGGTCGTCGTCGCGGTCAAGGCCTGCGCGATCAACTTCCCCGACGTCCTGATCATCGAGGACAAATACCAGTTCAAGCCGCAACGCCCGTTCGCACCGGGCGGTGAAATTGCGGGCACGATCGCTTCGATCGGCGAGGGTGTGACAGGCTGGGAGATCGGCGACCGTGTGATCGCGATGCTCGGTCACGGCGGGTTGTGCGAGAAGGTCATTGCCGACCCCGCCAAACTGTACCGCCTCCCCGAGGGTCGCAGCTTTGCCGAGGGCGCATCGCTGATCCTTACCTACGGCACGACGATCCACGCTTTGCTAGATCGCGGCCATATCAAGGCCGGGCAGACCTTGCTCGTGCTCGGCGCGGCCGGCGGGGTAGGGCTCGCTGCGATCGAACTCGGCAAGGCATTCGGCGCAAAAGTCGTCGCAGCCGTCTCGTCTGAGGAAAAAGCCGCCGCCGCCAAGTCCGCGGGCGCCGACGAAACGCTGATCTACGCCCGCGCCCCGTTCGACAAGGACCAGTCGAAGGCGCTGGCCGAGCAGTTCAAGGCCGCGGTCGGTCGCGACGGCGCGCACGTGATCTACGATCCGGTCGGCGGCGACTATGCCGAGCCGGCGCTCCGATCGATCGCCTGGGAGGGCAAGTATCTCGTCGTCGGTTTCCCCGCCGGCATCCCAAAACTCCCGCTCAACCTGACGCTGCTCAAAAGCTGCGACGTGTGCGGCGTGTTCTGGGGGGCATTTGCGGCGCGTGATCCGAAGGCGAACCAGGCGCATATCGAAACGCTGTTCGATCTGTGGGAAGCAGGAAGGATCGCGCCGCGCGTGACCGAGACATTTGCGTTCGAGGACGGCGGCAAGGCTATCGCGAAGATGGCGGCTCGCGGCGCTATCGGAAAACTTGTCGTAGAGGTCGGCTGAGCGTAGCCGCCTCTACCGGGGGTCAGATCAGCTTGTAAGCGACGGCGGCGATCGCGCCCCACATCGCCATCGACGCGAAAATTCCGTAGGCAAGCCCGTGAACGACCGGCGGCGTCGCGCGCGTCTTGGTCAGGGAAACGGATGGCAGTTGGGATAGCGTCGACATATCACTCTCCTATCCGTGCACTGTGTCACGTGATCGACTTATATATCGTTACAATCAGACCATAGTTCCAGTAGTTTTTGTACGTTTTCGTCGATTGTTGCGCGGGGGCGCTGTGCGACCTATCTCGGGGCCGACGACAAGGCTGAACGGGGACCCGCGACATGACCACTTTCGACGACCGCGAACGCGCCAGCGAGGCGAATTTCGCGCGTGAGGAAGAGATGGCCTTCCGGATAACGGCCCGTCGCAATCGTCTGTTGGGTGGCTGGGCGGCGCACGAAATGCAGCTGACCCCTGAAGAGACGGACGCCTATGCGACTGCGCTCGTGCATGCCGACATGGAGGGCGGCGGCGATGACGACGTCGTGCGGAAACTGGTCGGCGACCTGACCGCCGCGGGGCTCGACCATGACGAGGCCACCGTCCGCCGCGCGCTCGCACAGCAGATGATCGAGGCGCGTCGCCAATTGCTGGAGTCGCATTGATATGCCGATGGCTGCCGACGATATCGCAACCATGATCAAGGACGCGATCCCCGATGCCCAGGTCGAGATCACCGATCTCGCGGGTGACGGCGATCATTATGCTGCCAAGGTCACTGCCGCCAGCTTTGCCGGGATGAGCCGGGTGAAGCAGCACCAGGCCGTCTATGCCGCGCTTGGCGGTCGGATGGGCGGCGTCCTGCACGCACTACAGCTTACGACCGCAATCTCCTGAGGACCGAAGACATGACCGACGATTCCAACGCTCGCATCGACGCCCTGGTAAAAGCCAGCCCGGTAGTCCTGTTCATGAAGGGCAGCCCGCTGTTCCCGCAGTGCGGCTTTTCCAGCCGCGCGATCGCGATCCTCAACCATCTCGAGGTTGAGTTCGAGAGCGTCGACGTGTTGCAGGACCAGGGTATCCGCCAGGGCATCAAGAGCTATTCCGACTGGCCGACGATCCCGCAGCTTTACGTCGATGGCGAATTCGTCGGCGGCTCGGACATCATGATGGAGATGTATGAGAGCGGCGAGCTGGCGCAGTTGTTCGAGACGCAGAAGGCTAGCTGATCGAGGCACCGGGTGGGTGGATCGACGCGAGACCGGAAGGGAAAGCGGTCGATCCACCCTGTGAACGCGTTCGCGTTCGGTGACGGGACTACATCTGCACTGTCTGTGCCAGAACCCGTCGTTCGCTGTTTTGTTGACGTTCGATAGTTAATCCAGGTTTGGCCCGGCGTCGGCCTGTAAGAGTTTCCGACAGCTCTCCGCGACTAACGAGGTCTTGCCATCGCCGCGTCTAGCCGCCATTTCGCATCCATGGCTGAGCATCCGACCGGTATCCCGATCCAGCTCGAGCCGCTCGTCGTTCGCGTGCTCGCGCCCAACGCATCGCCCTACACCTATACGGGCACGCAGACGCATATCGTCGGCGTGACTGATCTTGCGGTCATCGATCCCGGTCCCGACGATCCCGCCCATATCGACGCGCTGATGCGGGTGATCGACGGGCGTGCCGTGTCGGCGATCGTCATCACGCATCATCACCGGGACCATAGTCCGGCCACGCGCCCGCTCCAGGCCGTTACGCGCGCGCCGATCGTCGGCGCCGCGCCGTTCGACCTTGCTGATAGCGGCGCCAGGGCAGACGCATCGTTCGATGCCGCCTATGCCCCCGATCGCGTTCTTGCCGAGGGCGACACCGTCCACGGCGAGGGCTGGACGCTTGAGGCGATCGCGACGCCCGGCCACACCTCGAACCATCTCGCCTTCGCGCTCCCCGAGACGAAGGCGTTGTTCTCCGGCGATCATGTCATGGGCTGGTCGACGACGATCGTCTCGCCGCCCGACGGCAATATGACGGCGTACATGGCCAGCCTCGAAAAGCTGATGGGTCGCGACGACCGGGTCTATTACCCGGGTCACGGCGAGGCGATCGACAAGCCGCAGCGGCTCGTCCGCGGCATGCTCGGCCACCGCAAGCAGCGCGAGGGGCAGATCCTCCGCCTGCTCCGCGACGGCGCGCGGCCGATCCCGGCGATGGTCGAGCGCATGTATGTCGGTCTCGGCCCACAACTCGTGCCCGCCGCCGAACGATCGGTGCTGGCGCATCTGTACGACCTGCAAACCCGCGGACTGGTTATCGAGGAAGGCGAGACATGGCGAACGACAGCGTGACCGAACCCGTACGCAAGAGCGGCGTGGCCCCGTTCCTGGCCAAGGCCGTCGGAATCGTCTTGATCCTCGTCCTTGCGGGTCTGCTGGTGCTCTGGGGTGTGCAGCGCTACGTCAGCGACCGCCTCACGCCCGATCCGACGACGATCGCCAGCGCCAGCCTCGAGGGACTGCGCGAGCAGAACCGCCTGTCGGCGTTCGCCGCGCGCTACGTCGCGGTCGTCACCTCGAAACAGTCGCAGCTCGGCTTCACGACCGAGAAGACGCTGATCATGCCCGGGATGGTCCGGTACGAAGTCGACATGGCCAAGCTCACCCAGTCCGACGTCGCATGGGATGGCAATTCGAAGACGCTGTCCGTGCGCTTGCCGGCCGTCGAAGCCGATGGTCCGCAGGTCGATCTCAACGCGGTCCGCGAATATGGTTCGGGCGGTGTGCTGACCACGTTCACCGATGCCGAGAAGCGCCTCGACGCCGCCAACCGTCGCGCGGGCCAGATCGAACTGATCCGCCAGGCGCGCGAGCCCGCGATGATCAAGCTCGCGCGCGATGCCACGCGTCGTGCGGTCGAGCGCAGTTTCGCGATGCCGCTGCGGGCTGCCGGGATCGACGCGACCGTCGCGGTCCGCTTCGCCGACGAGCCGACCGCGAATACCGAGCGCTGGGACACCTCGCGCTCGCTGCAGGACGTGCTAGGGAATCGTCGCTAAAAGACGGGCGCTAAACTCGGGATACGACCATGGAATTGAAGCAGAACTTCGCCGGCATCGACATACGCGCCGAGATCGAGCGCCTCCGCAAGGAGAAGAACGCCGTCATCCTCGCGCATTACTACCAGAAGCCGGAGCTTCAGGATCTCGCCGATTTCGTCGGCGACAGTCTCGACCTGTCGCGCAAGGCCGCGGCGACCGACGCCGCCGTGATCGCCTTCTGCGGCGTGCGCTTCATGGCCGAGACCGCCAAGATTCTGTCGCCCGACAAGATCGTCGTGCTCCCCGACATGGACGCCGGGTGCAGCCTGGAGGACAGCTGCCCGCCCGAGCAGTTCGCGGCCTTCCGCGCGAAGCACCCCGATCACATAGCGCTGACGTACATCAACTGCTCGACCGAGGTGAAGGCTCTCTCCGACATCATCGTCACCTCGTCGTCGGCGGACACGATCCTCGCGCAGATCCCGCCCGAGCAGAAGATCATCTTCGGCCCCGACCGTAATCTCGGCGGCTATCTCGCACGCAAGACGGGCCGCGACATGCTGCTGTGGCCGGGCGTGTGCATCGTCCACGAGGCGTTCAGCGAGACCGAGCTGATGAAGCTCAAGGCGCAGCACCCCGGCGCGCCCGTCGTCGCGCATCCCGAATGCCCGCCAATCATCCTCGACCACGCAGATTATGTCGGCTCGACGCGCGGCATTCTTGACTACGCATTGGCGATGCCCGGCGACACGCTGATCGTCGCGACCGAGCCGCACATCATCCACCAGATGGAAAAGGCGCTCCCGAACAAGCGCTTCATCGGCGCGCCGGGTGCGGACGGCAACTGCAACTGCAATATCTGTCCGTACATGGCGCTCAACACGC
>Ga0308164_10001059_pt1 | contig 35142 bp, 22 predicted proteins | sample PhyTR2_FD_201031 | JGI IMG/M metagenome (GOLD analysis project Ga0308164, IMG submission 201031) | Phyllosphere microbial communities from UC Gill Tract Community Farm, Albany, California, United States - DLSLT.R2 | ecosystem: Host-associated > Plants > Phyllosphere > Unclassified | place: USA... | reverse complement strand
AGCTTCTCGACCACCAATGATTTGGAGCCCTTTCGCGGTGTGCTTGGCCAGGAACGCGCGGTTGAAGCCTTGCAGTTCGGTGTGGCCATGCCACGCCCCGGTTACAACGTTTTTGTCATGGGGGAGCCGGGCACCGGTCGCTTTTCGTTCGTCAAACGCTACCTGAAGGCCGAAGGCAAGCGCCTGCAAACCCCGTCGGACTGGGTTTACGTCAATAACTTCGATGAACCTCGCGAGCCGCGCGCCCTTGAGTTGCCCGCCGGGGGAGGCGCAGCGTTCATTACCGATATCAACGCGCTGATCGACAACCTGGTGGCCACGTTCCCGGCCGTGTTCGAACACCCTACCTACCAGCAGCGCAAGAGCGCTATCGACCGCGCCTTCAACCAGCGTTACGACAAAGCGCTGGACGTGATCGAACGCCTGGCCCTGGAAAAAGACGTGGCGCTGTACCGCGACAGCTCCAATATCGCGTTCACGCCGATGCTCGACGGCAAGGCCCTGGACGAGGCCGAGTTCTCGCAGTTGCCGGAAGCCGACCGCGAGCGCTTTCACACCGATATTTCCGAACTGGAAGAACGCCTCAACGAAGAGCTGGCCAGCTTGCCGCAGTGGAAGCGCGAGTCGAATAACCAACTGCGCCAGTTCAACGAAGAAACCATCACCCTGGCCCTTCAGCCATTGCTGGCGCCGCTGTCGGAAAAATACGCGGAAAACGCGGCCGTCTGCGGTTACCTGCAAGCCATGCAGGTGTACCTGCTCAAGACCGTGGTCGAGCAATTGGTGGATGATGCCAAGACCGACGCCCAGGCGCGCAAGCTGCTGGAAGAGCAATACTGCCCGAGCCTGGTGGTGGGCCATCCGGTCAACGGCGGCGCACCAGTGGTGTTCGAGCCGCACCCAACTTACGACAACCTGTTCGGGCGTATCGAATACAGCACCGATCAGGGCGCGCTCTACACCACCTATCGCCAACTGCGCGCAGGCGCGTTGCACCGCGCCAATGGCGGGTTTCTGATCCTTGAAGCGGAAAAAATGCTCAGCGAGCCGTTCGTGTGGGACGCCCTCAAACGGTCCCTGCAGTCGCGCAAGCTGAAAATGGAGTCGCCGCTGGGCGAACTGGGGCGTCTGGCCACCGTGACCCTCAACCCGCAGATGATCCCGCTGCAGGTCAAAGTCATCATTATCGGTTCGCGTCAGTTGTACTACGCGTTGCAGGACGCCGATCCGGACTTCCAGGAAATGTTCCGGGTGCTGGTGGACTTCGACGAAGACATCCCGATGGTCGACGAAAGCCTGGAGCAGTTCGCGCAGTTGCTCAAAACCCGCACCTCGGAAGAGGGTATGGCGCCGCTGACATCCGACGCCGTGGCGCGCCTGGCCACTTACAGCGCGCGGCTGGCGGAGCATCAAGGGCGTTTGTCGGCGCGTATTGGTGATCTGTTCCAATTGGTCAGCGAGGCGGATTTCATTCGTCACCTGGCGGGCGACGAGATGACCGACGCCGGGCATATCGAACGCGCACTCAAGGCTAAGGCCACGCGCACCGGGCGGGTGTCGGCGCGGATTCTCGACGATATGCTCGCCGGGGTGATCCTGATCGACACCGCCGGTGCGGCGGTCGGCAAGTGCAACGGCCTGACGGTGCTGGAAGTGGGCGACTCGGCGTTCGGCGTGCCGGCGCGGATTTCCGCCACGGTGTACCCCGGCGGCAGCGGGATTGTCGACATCGAACGTGAGGTCAACCTCGGCCAGCCGATCCACTCCAAGGGCGTGATGATCCTCACCGGTTACCTGGGCAGCCGCTATGCCCAGGAATTCCCACTGGCGATTTCCGCCAGCATCGCTTTGGAACAGTCCTACGGCTACGTGGACGGTGACAGTGCGTCCCTCGGGGAAGCGTGCACGTTGATCTCGGCGCTGTCGAAAACCCCACTCAAGCAGTGCTTTGCCATCACCGGCTCCATCAACCAGTTTGGTGAAGTGCAGGCGGTGGGTGGGGTTAACGAGAAGATCGAAGGTTTCTTCCGTCTCTGCGAAGCCCGTGGGCTGACCGGCGAGCAGGGGGCGATCATTCCCCAGGCCAACGTCGCCACACTGATGCTCGATGAAAAGGTGTTGCAGGCCGTGCGGGCTGGGCAGTTCCACATCTACGCGGTACGCCAGGCCGATGAAGCCTTGAGCCTGCTGGTGGGCGAGGACGCCGGTGAGCCGGATGCCGAGGGGCAATTCCCGGAAGGCACCGTCAACGCCCGGGTGGTCGAGCGTTTGCGCGCGATTGCAGAAATGATCAGTGAAGACGACCTCAAAGAAGCAGAGAAGGAACTGGCGCAACAGGCGCTGGCCGAGGCCAAACCCGCTTCATAACAGCCGATGTCACTGAATGCACCGATTTTTGTGGTGAGCGAGCCGGCCTCGCGCGGGGCAAGCCCGCTCACCACAGGGGTTGGTGTGTTGCCACAAAACCTTAGTTGTCTGCCGCTTCTCGCAAACGAAATGGCGCTGAAAATCCAAGCCTCTACCCCGATCCTTGTGGTGAGCGAGCTTGTCTCGCGCGGGGCAAGCCCGCTCACCACAGGGGTTGGTGTGTTGCCACAGAACCTGAGTTGACTGCCGCTTCTCTCAAACGAAATGGCGCTGGAAATCCAAGCCTCTGCCCCTATCCCTGTGGTGAGCGAGCCGGCCTCGCGCGGGGCAAGCCCGCTCACCACATGGGTTGGGGGGGTGCCGCAGAACGTGAGTTGACTGCCGCTTTTCTCAAGCGAAATGGCGCTGGAAATCCAAGCCTGTGCCCCGATCCCTGTGGTGAGCGAGCTGGCCTCGCGCGGGGCAAGCCCGCTCACCACAGGGGTTGGTGTGTTGCCACAGAACGTGAGTTGACTGCCGCTTTTCTCAAGCGAAATGGCGCTGGAAATCCAAGCCTGTGCCCGATCCCTGTGGTGAGCGAGCTTGTCTCGCGCGGGGCAAGCCCGCTCACCACAGGGGTTGGGGTGTTGCCACAGAACGTGAGTTGACTGCCGCTTTTCTCAAGCGAAATGGCGCTGGAAATCCAAGCCTGTGCCCCGATCCCTGTGGTGAGCGAGCTGGCCTCGCGCGGGGCAAGCCCGCTCACCACAGGGGTTGGGGGGGTGCCGCAGAACGTGAGTTGACCTGCCGCTTCTCTCAAACGAAATGGCGCTAAAAAATCCAAGCCTGTGCCCCGATCCCTGTGGTGAGCGAGCTGGCCTCGCGCGGGGCAAGCCCGCTCACCACAGGGGTTGAGGTGTTGCCACAGAACGTGAGTTGACTGCCGCTTTTCTCAAGCGAAATGGCGCTGGAAATCCAAGCCTGTGCCCCGATCCCTGTGGTGAGCGAGCTTGTCTCGCGCGGCGCCAGTTCGCTCGCCGCAAGGCTGGCAGAAATGACAATAATTTGACTGATGACTACAGGGGCCTACACCGTTGGTCTCTACGGCCTTGGTTTGTCGTGTTTTTCTTCTATCCTGAGGATTAGGGATATCCACAGGAGTCGCTGGACAGCAACAGCCTCGCCCACGCGCAGGGGCTGAACACCGAACTACCGAGGGTCGCCGCCATGTCGCGCAACCTCTGTCTTACCCGCCAGTACTTCGGACTGGCTACCCGTATCGAATGCGCCATTCGCCCTCTCGCTGGGGATAACGGGCTGTGGACGGTGCTGTTTGCCGCCGGGATGACCGGCGAGCAGCCGTCCGCGGTGAAGTCCCAGGGCCCATTTCGCGGCCCCTTCGAGGCAGCCCATCTGCTGGAGTCGATCGTCGAAAACCTGACTCGGCAGGGCTACGAAATGGTCGAGGACCCGCCGATCTGGTGCCTGCACTTGCAGGCTCATCTTCGACTGCTCAACCGCAACCACGAGCAGCTCGCTCTGTAATCCGCTTATTTGCTCTCGGGCTTATCCAGTTTGACCTCAAAGCCGTATTGCACGGTATTCAGCTCGGTACGCTGGTAGCTTTCCAGCGCGCTCGGCTGGCCGTAGAAGTAATGCACGTCGAATAACGCCGTGCCGTATTCCGCGGCGCGATGGCTGACGGCGAGGATTTCCTTGAGGTAGTGGCCGCTGGCGTCCTTGGCATAGAAACGCCAGCTGTCGGAGGGGAAGGCTTTCTGGTCGACAACCAGCGCGTTGTCCTTGAGCGACAGGCCCTTAGGCAACGTGCCCACGTCGATCTGGTTTTTCTCGATGGTCGCCAGGAACAACGGGATCGAGCCCACCACATAAGCGGGGTTTTCCGGAAACAGCGTGAGGTCGTAGGTGAGGGTGCCGCGTGCCGGGTTCAGCTCAAAAGCCTCGGTGGGCAATTCAATCGGTTCGCCGCGCTCGCCTTTTTCATCGGCAGTAAAGAAGGTCACCGGCGACTCAGTGCTATTACGCTCGGCGCCCACCAGATCGTCATTGAACGTGAAGGGGTGGTCGAACACGATAGTCGCGGCGCTGGCGTCTTCGACGGACTGGCTGATGGTGACGCTGTTTTTCAGCTGGTCTTCGGTCAGTGTGGCGTCCTTGAGCCAATCGGCGGCGCTGTCGTCATACACGGTGACCGGCATGGGCAAGGCTTGCACGGTTTTTTCCAGGTTGTTTTTGTCGAAGCGAAGCACCGGCAGGTCGAGGTCCTTGCGGGTCACCGTGGCCTTGGAAAAATCCAGCACGTTGACTTGCAGGGTGTCGATCAGCCCATTGAAGTACACCTTGGCGTAATGGCTGTTCTGCTGGTGTTCGAAGGCTTTTTGCTCATCGCTGAGCTGTTTTTCCAAGGCGTCGGACCAGACTTTTTGCTTTTGCATCTCGGCCAATTGTTTCTGGTAGAACGCTACCTGAGCCGCGCTTTCATTGATGGATCCCGAGCGAGTAAGGAATTGCCCGGTGCTGTCGCGCGCCTGTACCAGCAGCGGGTTGGGGGACTCATCGCCGACTTGGGGCGCCAGGGGCTGACTATTGGTCAGTTCGATTTCGGCGTAGTTCTTCTCCAGACGCAGCAGATTGACGCTGATCGCGCCTTCAGTGCGCGGGTGGCCTACGTCCTTGGTCGACAAGTCAAACGTCAGCACATTGCCCGGCGCGATCACCTCCACCGTGCCCTTGAGGCTCACCGGTTGCGGCTGGCTTTTGTTTTCGGTCTCGATGCCGTCGATGAACGGGTAGGTCACCGTCAGATCATCGGGGTTGGTCAGGTTGGAGCTGCTGGGGCTCAGTTGGATGCCCGGATCGGTTTCCGACCATTCCGGCTGGAACGGAATGACTTTGTGGTTGCTCAGGGTGACCGACTGCCATTCTAGGCCGTGGGGAAACGGGAATTGGTCGGGCAGGTTGAAATTGAATGGGAAGACCGGCTGCAGATCGGTCAGGTAATCGGAGTGGGAGGTCTTGCGCAGCACGAACAGGCCATTGATGTAGGTGTCCACCAACGCCTGGGGCGTGGGGTAGTGCTTGAGCAGGGCCAGGGAGTCTTCACCGTACTCGGGCTCGATGGGCTTGTTGGCGAGCTTGAGTTGCGCGCGCTCCAGCAACAGCAGCGAGCCGCCGAGGTCAGCGATGGCGTCGCGCAGTTTGGGATCTTGGATGCTGTCCAAGGATTGTTCGAATTGCGCGGTTTTCTCTTCGAGGGTGGCCTGTTTTTTTTCATCGCTGGGGGAGCAGCCGCCCGCCAGCAGCAATGCTGCGCACAGGCCGAAACCGGCCAAAGGGGATCGCACATCCATCATCTGAGTTTCTTCCTGTCCGACATCATCGAGCCGAGTTGATGGGCTCGACACTAGCAGAAAAATTCTCTTACAGAAGCCGCCCAGGTCAGTTTTCTCGCGGTTACAGCGCGCTGATGGCGGCTGGTATACTCGCCGCCATTTCTAACCACGCTGTGTGAGATCCAATGGAACGCTTTATCGAAAATGCGATGTACGCCTCGCGCTGGTTGCTGGCGCCGATCTACCTGGGGCTGTCCCTGGGCTTGCTGATCCTGGCGTTGAAATTCTTCCAGGAAATCATTCACGTCATTCCCAACATCTTCACCATGTTGGAAGCCGAAGTGATCCTGCTGCTGTTGTCGTTGATCGACATGGCCCTGGTCGGCGGCCTGTTGGTGATGGTGATGATTTCCGGCTACGAGAACTTCGTCTCGCAGTTGGATATCGACGACAACAAGGAAAAGCTCAACTGGCTGGGCACCATGGACTCTTCGTCGCTGAAGATGAAAGTGGCGGCCTCCATCGTAGCGATTTCCTCCATCCACTTGCTGCGCATTTTTATGGACGCCAAGAACGTCGATCCTCAGCACCTGATGTGGTACGTGATCATCCACATGACCTTCGTGGTCTCGGCATTCGCCATGGGTTACCTGGACAAACTCACCAAACACTAACCTGCCGCGCCGGCCCTACTGCTCGACGAAGTAGTAGGGCTGACGATTGATCGCCATTTCCTTGATCACCTTGACCGGCGTGCTCAGGCCGTCGGTACGGTCCAGCAACGCAACGTTGCCAGGCCTGGCGGCGAGATAACTGTGCAGTTGCGCGTCTGTCTGCAAGATCTTCAAGTAGCTCTGCAAATAAAACACGCTGGCCCCGGCGATACGTTCGTTGGGTTGAAACAACACCACTTCCTTGCCTTCGGCTTGCAGTGCCTGAACCTGGCGGATCACCGGCACGAACGACTGACGCACATCGGCTTTGGGCGCAAACCAGAACGCGGCCGTCAGGTAACACGCCACCGCTAGCGTGAACACGCCGCCGACCAGACGCCTGTGGTACTTGTAGAGTGACGGCTTATGCGCCTTCAGCCACTCCAGGATGACCCGCCCATACTCGGCGGCCAGCACCGCGGCGGCGGGTGTCAGGGCCATCAGGTACACCGTGCGTTTGCTTGAGGCCAACGTCAGCAACGTGAACTGCGCCACCAGCCAAACGCTGAAAAATAACCGGTAACGATTACGTACCAGGCTTTTGCGGAAATGCCACAGCCCCAGGTACACGAGGATGTTCCACGGTAAAAACGCTTGCGGCAGCTTCAGCAGGTAGTAATAGAACGGCTCGTAATGCCCAGCCTCGACGAATTCGCCGCTGAAGCGTCCGACGCTATTGGTCCACAGCACTTCGCCCACGGCCTGCAGGCCGCCGCGTTGGAATAGGAATGTCAGCCAGATCAGCAATGGAATCAGGGCCAGCAGGGTAAACGCCGCCGGCTTGAGCCAGTCCCCGAGGCGCAGGCGTTTATCCATCAAGCTGGTGCTGACCAAGTACACAAAAATCACCACGCCGGGCATCGCCAGGCCTAGCACGCCTTTGCTCAACGTGGCGATCACCATCCCGGCGGTAAACAACGCCCAGGCGCCGGTTGCCGAACCTTGACGATCCGGCCGCACCGCCTGGTAGAACGCCAACAGGGCGGTGGTCACGCCCAGGCTGAGCAACGCATCTTCGCCGACACCCCGCACATTGCTCCAGTAACTGGCCATGGTCGCCAGGATCAATGCCGCGCTGAACGCCAGGGTTTGCGGGCGTCCGAACTTGCGCAGCATCCCGTACAGCAGCATCACGCTGAACAACCCAGCAAAGGCCGACGCCAGGCGCACCGCCCAGGTGGTGCCGCCGAACACGCGAATCGCGCCGGCGTCCAGCCACAGGCTCAGGGGTGGTTTTTCCAGGAACGGCTCGCGAAACAACTGCGGCACCACCCAGTCGTTGTCCAGGTGCATCGCCATGGCGATCCCGGCGACGCGGGCTTCGGTGGAGCCTTGCAGTTCGTGGTTATCCAAAGCAAAGAAAAACAACAGGCCAGCAAGCAGGAGCAGCAGAGAGGCGGGGCGCGTCATGGGTTGTGGATACCGGGGCAGGGGGCCGCTCGGGGGAGCGGCTCGCAGTCGGTCAGTATAGGGAGGCGATTCTTAACATTTCGTGAATGAACCTGCGGTTGATGAAAGGGACCGAGGGCAGCGGTTGACCGCCCCCGGCCGGGCCGCCGCGCTAGCTGGTTTTGACCTTGAAACGGCTCAGCCCTTGCTGCATGGCGTTAGCCCGTTCCGACAAGTTCTTGGCCGCCACCGCGCATTGCTGGGAGTTGTGCTGATTTTGCTGAGTCACTTCATCGATCTGCTCCAAGCCGATACTGGCCTGCTGCAACCCGGAGGCTTGTTCGCTCGAAGCCTGGTAGATCAGGGACACCAAGCTCGAAACCGCCGTGGTGCCATTAACGATATTGCGCAGCGAATCGGCGGTGCGTCCGGCGATGACCATGCCGCGCTGGGTCTTGGTCGACGAGTCGGCGATCAGCGCCGCGGTTTGCTGGGCGGCTTCGGCACTGCGTGCGGCGAGGCTACGCACTTCGTCGGCCACCACGGCAAAACCACGGCCGAGTTCGCCGGCACGCGCCGCTTCAATGGCGGCGTTCAAGGCCAGCAGGTTGGTCTGGGCGGCAATATTGTCGATGGTGGTGATGATGGCCGTGATGTCTTTGCCCGAGTTGTCGATCTCGGCCATGGCGGCGATCAGCTCGCTCATCAGCTGGTCACTTTCCCCCGCGTCCGCGCGTGATGCCTGTGACTGCTCATCGGCCTTCTTAGCGTTGGCCGCGTTGTCGGTGGTTTGCGCGGCCATTTGCGTCATGACCGCACTGATCTCGGTAATGGACGACGCGGAGTTGGCCGCCCCCTCGGACAACGACTGACTCAACTCTGTGACCTGGCCCGAACTGCCGGTGATCTCGGTGGCGCTGACCTGAACCTGGGAGATCAGGTTGTTCAAGTTGCCGACCATTTTTTCCAGCGCCTTGCCCAAGGTGTCGTTGGGGGACGACAGACGAACCTCAAGGTCCAGGTCGCCTTCGGAGATGCGTTCGGCGACTTTGACCTGACGTTGCAGGCTGTCCGACATTTCGTTCAGGGCAAAAGACAACTGCCCGACTTCATCTTCGGATTTCTGAACCAGACGCTGGGAAAAATCCCCAAGACTGATGGTCGCGGCCAGGGTCGCGGCCTCACGGATCGGGCCGACGATTTTCGCGGTGGCAAACCACAACACCATCAAGGCCAGCACAGAAATACTGAGCCCGACGCCCACCTGCCAGATGCTGCTGCTCAGCCCGCGGGACTTCAGCTCCTGCTCCAGCGCAATCGCCTGGCTCATCACCACGGCCTTGGGCAAATGGATCAGGATCGCCCAGGGTTTGCCGGTGCGGCCCAGGGTGATCGGCATTTGCACCTCGATCTCCTCAGCTTCCTGGTTCATCCGACTGTCACCCTGGCCTTTCTGCACGTTGGCCAACACTTTTTCCCAGGTGTCGGGCAGCAATGCCTTCAATGGCTGGCCGATTAGTTCGGGGCGTTTACTGTTGGCCACCACCAAGCCTTGATGGCTCAATATCGTCACCGAACCTTTGCCGTCATACAGGGCGGCGGACATTTGCTCACTGAGTTTCTGAATAAACGAAATATCGAAGTCAGCACCGACCACACCGTAGAACTTGCCATTGGCGGTGATGGGCACCGAGAGCGTCGTCAGCCATACGTTTTTGCCTTGAACCACGTAGGGGATCGGGTCCAACACGCTCTCTTTCTGAGTGTCGCGGGGGCCGGAGTACCAGCCGCCTTTAAGGACACCATTGGGGTGACGCGCGTCGGAGTCGTATTCCACCAGCGGTTGCACGGCGATATGGCCGTCCGAGCTGCGGGTCCAATAGGGGGTAAAGCGACCCGTCAGCGGGTTGTTACCGCCCTCATTGTTACGAGAGGCTTGATCCTGAGCGTCGAGGGCATCCGGCTCCCAGCACGAGTAGGTGCCGTTGAAATCCGGGTTGTCCTTGAGCACGCTGAGCAACATTGTGTTGATTTGCTCCCGGCCCAGAGCGAGCGGGCTTTGCGCACTTTTACTGGCGCTCATGGTGTTGGCCATTGTGCGAGCTGAGTCCAGGGCGTTCTGCAATTTGGCTTGGATGGCATTTGCGCGCGATTCGGCAAGGTTCTGCACTTCGCGGATGGTCGAATTTTCGATCAGCGTAGAAACTTCGCGGCCCACATAAGTTTGATTCGCATTTGAAGAGTACAGCCCATATAAAACCAGGCTGGCGCAAGAGATGAATAAGCAGAGTCCTGCAGTAAAGCAAATTCGAGTCTGCAATGAGTTGAATTTCATGATGATTCCTGCCCGCGCTGATAGTTACCAATACCGCCGGATACTGGCATTCCAATGTTTTTGTGCACACAAGACTTAAGGCTTAATCATGGGCTGCTTAGGCAGTAGCGCCGATGCTTATCGTTTCATCGGTCAATACTGCATGACAGTTATCGCTGCTCAGTTGGACTCATTATCATCGAGCCACAAGTGCTCGGTGTTTTTAAAGCCATAACGTTGCGGCGGCACCCGTGCGATGATGCGATCGGTTTGAGCTGGGTCACTCAAATCGACAACTTTCGGGGTGATATAAATATTAAGAACCGGTAAGAAGAATAACTTGACCTTGGGCGTCAACAGCGAATCAGTATGTTGTTCAATGACCACGCCGATCGTGCCACTTTTCATTTGAACGATAGAGCCCACGGGGTAAATGCCGACGGCTTTTAGGAAGGCCCGAAATACTTCATCGTCAAAATGCCCCTGCCATGTGGACATCTGCTGAATGGCCACGGCTGGGTCCCACCCTTGGTTGTAGGAGCGGTCGGAAGTCACCGCGTCATAGACGTCGCACACTGCGGCCATGCGTGAAAAAACACTGATTTGCTCACCCGCCAGCCCGTGAGGGTAGCCAGTGCCGTCAACTCTTTCGTGGTGATGCAGGCATACGTCCACCACCATGTCGCACATCTGGGCGGTGCCCATCAGGGTTTTTTCGCCTTCCAGGGGATGGCGGCGGACCACTTGCAATTCATCGCTGCTCAAACGCCCGGGTTTATTAAGGATGGCGTTTGGAATAGCCATCTTGCCGATGTCGTGCAGCAGGCCGGCCAGCCCCGCGCGATGAATGAGCGCGGGCGGCAGCTTGAGTTGTACGCCCAGCGCGATCATCAGTGCACACACCGCCACCGAGTGCATATAGGTGTAATCGTCGATGCTTTTAAGGCGTGCCAGGCTGATAAAAGCGTCTGGGTGGCGGGCGATCGAGCTGGAAATGTCATCCACTAGCGAGCTGATGGGCTCAAGCTCCAGCGCACGGCCCATGCGCGCATGGCTGAACATTTCGACGACTGCGGCTTTGGCTCGGGTGCACACCGCCTGGGCGGCGATCAGCTCGTCTTTCATTGAGGTAGGGGAGATGGGCGTGGTTGTGGTGCCGGGTTCGCATGCGGAATTAGGCGACGTGGTTGCGCAGCCCGATGTGCAGGTATCCAGCGTACCCTTCCAGAAAGGCCTTGCTTCGCCGTCTGGAGCCTGATGATAGAGCTCATTACACTTGGTCATGATATGGCCTCTACTGTTTCTTCTTTTTATGTATTGCCGCTCAGCCTCCCTGGCGTGAATGGTGTGGTGGTTGAATGGATCAGTTGGCGTTGGCCGCCTTGATGCGAGTGACGACCCGACCGGCCAAGTCATCCGGGCGGAACTTCGCCAGGAAGTCATCGGCCCCGACTTTCTTCACCATGGCCTGGTTAAACCCGCCCGACAGCGAGGTGTGCAACACAATATGCAACTTCGCCAGGCGCGGATCGCTGCGTACTTCAGCGGTCAGGGTGTAGCCATCCATCTCGGGCATCTCAATGTCCGAGATCATCATCAAAAACTCTTCCTGCGGATCGCGCCCTTCATCGAGCATGGCGCGAAGATAATCCAGAGCCTGACGCCCATCGTTCAGCGCAACCACCTCCACCCCGACGGTTTCCAGGCAACGCGTCACCTGCTTGCGGGCGACCATCGAGTCATCGACCGTGAGCACACGCAGATGCCGTGCCCACTGAGTCACCTGGTGATCCACCACACCATTGGAAATCTCCTCCGACGTAGGAGAAATTTCCGTCAGCACCTTTTCCACATCGATGATCTCTACCAACCGATCATCCGCATGGGTCACAGCAGTCAGATAATTATTATCGCCACTGCCCTTGGGCGGAGGATGGATATCCTCCCAATTCAAATTAACAATGTGCTCAACCGCATAAACCAGAAAACCCTGAACGCGATTGTTGTACTCCGTAAGTATGATAAAAGCGCTCTCCTTATCGGTAATACCCGGCAGCCCAGTGGCCATCGCAAGGTCTAGAACGGGGATGGAAGAGCCTCTGATGTTTGCCACGCCACAAATGTTGTTATTAGACTTTGGTAGTACAGACAACTTGGGGCAGCGAATAACCTCGCGCACTTTGAACACATTGATGCCGTACAACTGATGATCGTTGAACCGGAATAAAAGCAGCTCCAGGCGGTTTTGCCCGACCAGTTGCGTACGGCTGTTAACGGAAGCCAGAAGACCTGTCATACACACTCCCGATCCGGGTTTGATAGCGGTGATGTCGTAATGACATTAGCATAAGTAAGGGTATGTGAAATACCTGTGAAATAAAAAACAGGGCGGTGTGGTTGGTTAAAGAGAGGTGTTATCAGATGGGGTTGAGTTCAGACGGTTGTTTTAAATTAGATAGGTGGCTAGCTTATTAAGTGTGTGGTGAGAATAAATGTGATTGGTAAGTTTGAGGGTGTAGACGGGGAGTTTTTAGAATGATGAAGTCGCGTTGAGTGCGGCTTTATGGGTCTTGATCCTACGCCAAGGCTAGTCATCGTCAGTGAGGATGACGTCGTTTTCTGCTGTCTTCGTTGCCTTGGTTTGGCAGAAGGGAGTGGTGGGAAGCATTGGTGGGCATGCGGGCCACCTCTGACATCGTTTTGGTATTCCCAAAGCTTGGGATACCAAAACGCCTGGAACTCAAAAAGCCTCTACGGAAGCCAATGGCCCTGAAACCCTTGATTTCACTGGTTTTCAGGCACAAAAAAAGACGTCCGTGGACGTCTTTAGTTGATCAAATGGTGGGCCGGGGTAAGTTGAATCGACTGATTAATATATTGATTAATAGGCTTAATTTCGGTTTGCATTTTAGCCTGGAATACCAACTGGAATACTGAGAAACCTATTCCTAGCCTGCCAACAAACAGCAGTGACGACTGTAAGTCGACCTGCGCCCAAATCGCGGTCTACCTGGTCGAAGCGTCAGTCTGCTTCGACTGACCTGCGCGAGCTCCTGATCCGATCGTCGGCCCGGCTCGAACCGACGCGGCGCATCGAACTGAAGGCATAGCCCGCCATCAGCTTGCACTGCACTTGCCTGAGGTTTTCACCCCGATCAGATGTACCTAGAGGGCTACTCTCAAGCTAAGCGGGTAGATGTGAAATCGCTTCGCTTCAGGATGCCGAATATAAGGTTGAGCTTTCAGCTTTACGACAGTTACGCCTCAAGCTAAGGTGCTGGCATAAGGACATTATCTCCACCATTTGTCCACGGAAGGTTCTATGGAGCACTGGGTGCGCCCGCCTATTCCGAGTTTGTGGCACCCCGAAGCGCGCGCTTGGCAAGGTGCTGTCATTGATCCAACTGGATTGATCTTTGACGCATCAGTGTCGGTAATGCGGTCATGCTGAACATCAAGAATGCTTAATAGAAGGCGGAAGATATGGATTTTTCGACGTTGTTGCACCTATGGGGTGCAGCAAGCTCTGAGCAGCTGATCGCACCCAAAATGGTTGTTGGTCTCGTTTTCATTCTTTGCGCTTGGTATTTCGTCCGTTACTTCTGTAGGTCATTCAAGCTTAGTGCCCAGCTTAAACGTTTGACTGTTAGCTTGCAGAACGTGAAAACTCTCGCTCCACCTCTTCGGCGCTCTGAGCTTGAACGTCTGTTCAGTGGCGGCAGATTGGAGCATTCCTGGCGTGAGTACGCTGAAACGCTGCACGATCAGTTCGAGCTCAAGGAGGGCGAACAGGTTCTTGTCCGATCGCGAGCCACTGCCGGAGCTGCACACTTCTTCTCACCACAAAGTGTGGTTGATACCCCGCTGGGGACCGAGTTCTATAAGCACCTACCGGGTATCTTGACCGGTATCGGGATCGTCGGAACCTTCTTCGGCCTGATGCTAGGTCTTCAGCACTTCGACCCGAGCACGCCTGAACAGGTTAACGCTAGCGTCGATAAGCTGTTGAAAGACGTGCTGTTCGCTTTCATCGGCTCCTTCATTTCAATCATGGCGTCTATCGCCGTCACGCTTACTGAAAAGTGGCGCTTGGGACACTGCTACAAGCTGCTTGAGGCACTCAATGAAACCATCGATGGGCTTTTTGACAGCGGTGTCGGCGAGGAATACCTGGCCGAGCTGGTGCGATCAAGTGCTGAAAGCTCGGTGCAAACCCGTCAGTTGAAGGACAGCCTGGTAACCGATTTGCGGGAAATGTTACAGAACCTGGTTGATACCCAGGTCCGTGAAAGCCTCAAATTGGCAGATACCTTGTCGACGACGTACCGCGACTCTGGGCAGCTGTTGGCCGACCAGGTGAGCGGTGCAATCGAGAACAGCCTCAAATCGCCGCTTGAAGCCATCGCGGGTGCCGTGCAGGCCGCCAGTGGCGATCAGTCCGGGCAGGTACAGAATCTGCTTCAGGATGTTCTGGTTGCCTTCATGAACAAGCTGGAAGGTACGTTCGGCCAGCAGTTCAATGGCCTGCACGAGTTGATGGGCCAGTCGGTTGCCGCCATGCAGTCGATGCAGCAGGGCTTCTCGACGCTGATCCAGGATATGCGTTCGGCTAGCGAGTCCTCGAATCAAAGCAGTTCGACCATGATTGCCCAGCTACTGGCCGATATGCAGGCAGGACAAAACGCCATGCAAGCCGGGATGAACGAGATGCTCGCCAATCTTCAGGCTTCGGTTGCCCGTATTGGCAACGAAGGAGAGGGGGCTGGCGCGCGAATGGCCGAGCAACTGGAGAAGCTGTTCGCTCAAAGCGAGGCTCGCCAACAGGCAATGGCTGAGAATCTCCAGGCTTTTGTCGAGTCGATCAAGCAGAGCATCGGCCAAGGCCAACAGGAAACCATGGCCAAGATTGCAGGCTCGGTCGAGGTACTGGGTGAGCAGCTTTCTGCAGTCTTCACGCAACTGGAACAGGGCCAGCAGCAGATGGATCAATCCACTCGCGCTGCCCAAGCAGACCTGCACCAAGGTACCCGCGACCTGGTGGGTGGCCTCGACGAGCAGGTCAAGGCATTGCTGCAGACGGTTTCCGAGCAACAGAAATCTGCCCAGGACACCGTCAATGCATTGAGCGCCCAGACAGAGCAGCATCTGCACAGCATGCAGCTAGGCGCGGACAAGATGCGGGCGGCGGCTGAGCGATTTGAAACTGCCGGACAAAGCGTTGCACGAGCCAGTGAGTCGACTGCGGGATTGATGGGTACAGTCCAGGGCGCAGGGGCTGAGCTTGCACAGGCGTCGCGTGAGCTGAACACCGTTGTCGCGGATTACCGGAACAATCGTGAAGCGCTATCGAAAACGCTCGCGGTCATCGAGGGGGTAGTTGCCAGTGCCCAAGGGGAAGCAAGCGGTCGCAGCCAGTATCTCCAGGACCTGAAGGTTCAAAGCGAGCGAATGCAGGCGCTCAACCGTGAAGTGTATGAGTACCTCGAAAACATAAGTGGTGTGCTGGGTAACGGCTTCAAGGAATTCGGTGAAGGTATGGAAAGGGCGTTGAGACAAACCCTGGGTAGTCTCGACACCGAGCTCGATAAAGCAGTCAAGAGCCTCGCTGGCGGTGTGGAAGGGGTCAAGGAAAGTCTCGAAGACTTCGGCGACATCATGGAACGCATCAGGCGGTAACGGAGGTTAGTCGATGTTTGGTAAGCAAATGCCTTCGGCTGCCCGTTCAAAGGACGAGGGAGAGAAGCCTTTCTGGATTTCCTTCGCTGATTTGATGACCGCGATGATGATTCTGTTTCTTGTGGTCATGGTGGCGGCTTTAAGTTCCGTGACGCAGCGGATCAATCAGGCGGAACAGGGGGAGAAGCAGCGTAGCAAGGACATCAGTCAGATTTGCGAGCACCTGAGCCTCAAGGCGAAGACTGCCAGCAAGACCATCGTCGTGGACTGCAAGGACAACCGAATCAGCTTCGGCGATGCTGGCCGCTTTGGGCATAACCAGTACGCACTGAGCAACGATGGCCAATCGGCACTTCAGGAGGTCGTGCCGATGATTCTGGACGCGGCTAACAGTGAAGAGGGGCGCAAGTGGTTCAAACAGGTTGTGATCGAGGGTTCGACCGACACCGACGGTTCCTACCTTTACAACTTGCACCTTTCATTGCAGCGCTCGGAGTGGGTGATGTGCAGCCTGCTAGATAGTCGCAGCCCGCTCCAGGTTGGATTGTCGGCGGAGCACCAGCAGCAGATTAGATCGATGTTTCTGGCGGGGGGCGTGTCCTTCAACAATGCAAAGGACACCAAGGAAGAAAGCCGGCGAGTGGAGTTGCGTATGCAGTTCTTTGGCTTGAAGGAGAAGGAGGGAAATCTCAAGCCTGACGTGCCGGTGTTCACAAACACTGATGTGGAAAAATGTCAGTTGGTGATGAATCGATGACCAGCTCAATCGCGAGGCTTTCCGCCGCCATTAACCACAGTCTGTCAGCCCATCGCACGGTGCAGGCCCCAGAACCGTTGGAGCGTTTCCCCCGTCTGGCTGCTGCGGGAGTCGATCTTTACGAGCGATTTGAGCGTGCTGAAAAGGCCTTGCCGCCACCCGAAGAAAAGCGCCGTGCTGCGATAAGCAAGTTTCGCAATGTACTACCACTCAACGCCTCGGAATGGCGCTTGGTGTTCGCCGGCCTTTCCGATAAGAGTGAGCGCGTCGGGCCGATACTGGACGATGGCCAGCTTTACGCCCGGGTCCACGAAGAAGTGCATCAGCGTATCGAAAAGCGAAGGTTGAGCCGTCGGGATTGGTTAGCGCTGTGCTTCAGCTACTTTGGTTACGACGCCGCTACGCCCGCGCAGAACGCCAATTGGTGCCTATTGCGCGAAGACGTTCAGCTCGGTTTCGAATGCGTCAGAGACCAGCAGCAGCGTGTGAAGGAATGGGTACAGATCGTTCAGGAGCATCAGGAGCTTTTTTCCGAGCAGGCAGGTGCCACGCTGGGTGACCAGATGTTCAAGGGCGAGATTAGCGACCTTTCGGCATTGCAGACGATTGCGCAGATCCCGGATAACAGCTGGCTGTGGCGCAGGATTTTTACCGTTCTGATTTCTCGCATTTTCATGCTGGATGACGCCGAGCTCTCTCAGCGTTTGGCCGACCTGGTCGACATCGGCCGGCAGCACCCGCGGTACATGAACGACATTTTGAGTGCATGCCTGTCGCGTTACCACTTGGCAGCTTATCGAGAGAAGCCATCGTCGCTGCTCAAACAGCTCGCGCTCGACAATTGGGGTAGTCCGCAGATCCGCTCCAGACAAAACAGCTGGCTGCAGTATGTCGATAAAGATGTCTGTGCGATGGTTGTGGCTTGGTTTGCGAAGGAGGATCTGGAGCACTTCTTCAACCTGCTCAAAGGGGAGGCAGAAGTCGATCAATCCCGTTTGCATTATTGGCTGCGTTTTGCCAACCAGATGAGTTACACCCGGATTGTCATGGGCTCGGATGCCTGGCATGACAGCGGGCGAGACTTCGTCCACTTCCGAGAGAAGAATAAGGGGCGCCTCAGCCGACTGGTAGGCGGGCCCGGCCATAACAATGCCGTCATCATGCAGATCGGGAACTACTTTTTCGTGGAATTCTCCGGTACGGGTAATGCCTGCTATGTGTATCAAGCAGACAAGTCGCCTTTCAACCCAGACAAGATGCAGCTCGAATTGGCGAGCGAGCTGAAGCAGCCTAATCGTGCACTGGATCGAATGCGGCATTCACCTGCACCCAGCCGCCCGGACCGCATAGAGGGTTGGCTCAGCAAATTCGATTATGCCCTCGAGCAATGGGGTATTCGTTTACAGAGTCAGGCCGCAGCGGCAGGTTCAGCCAAGCCGTTGCCGTTTGAAGACCAGGTCCGTGACGCTCTAAAGTCGGTCAAACACAAGATCTATGATCAGCGCGAGCGCGGCGGTGCATTTCAGGTCCAGCTTGATGATCATGACCCGGCAGCCGTAACTGCACTGCAGCGCATGGGCTTCAGGCCCGTCAATAACCAGCCACTCCGGTTCTGGAGACAGTAATGCTCAAGCGTTTCCTCAAAGGCATTGGCCTGCAACCGAACTCGGCAGCAGAAATTACTGAATCGGTTTTTTCCATTGAAGAGCAGGGCATCTGTTATCCCCTGAGCTTGGCGGAGAGCACGGAGTCCTGGTCGCTGGCGAGTTATCTTGATCAGCTGGAAGAAGAGGAGTTCGTCTCCCAGTTGAGCGATCGCTGGCTCTTGCCTTGGGATGAGCTCTACCGGCTGCTAGATGAGCCAGAGCACGAAACAAGTCTGCCACTATTGGGGTTGCCGCCGCAGACAGTCCTCATCCCTCAATTGAGCAGCCAGGGCAGCCTTGCCTCCGACGATTTCAAGATCTCCATTAGTGGCTGGCGTGATCCGCAGTCCAATGCCAACGTGCAGGTGCAGCGAACGGGGGCCATTGTTCAGTATCAGGGCGCTTCAGAAATGCTGCCAGAGGCATCCTGGAAACTGACCGGTGCGGTGCGGCAGCTTTATCTGGCACAACAAAATGAGCCCGGTGAAGTGACCAACCAAATCGGCTGGGCCGGCATCAGAAAACTGGCGCGCAAGGCTGGCGCTGGCATGGATGGCTTCCTGGACAAGACTGTCGTTATCAAACCCGAGAAGCTGCGACTTAACCCACGGAAGTCGACACTAGGGGATACGCCGGTTATCGAGTTGCAACCGAGCTTCGAAGGCCAGCCGGCCAACTGGCTTGAGAGTTTTGACGGTGCCAAGCAGGTTCAGGATCGATACCGGGTAACGGGTGACGATGGCTCGTTGACTCATGTTCTGATTAAGCCTGAAGTCAAATCGTTATTGGACTACGTGCGCTCGCTGCCCGGGCGTCGGGTTGCTGGTGACGATGCCCTTTCATTCGTCCGTAACCCTTACAGCACACTCGGCGAAAGTGCCGCGCAAGTGCTGGATGCCGAGGACTATGAAGACGAGCTCGTCGAGGCAGGCATTTTCTTTCATCGCTTCCATCTGGAGCCCAAACTGGATGAATCTGGCCAGCGTATCGAGCAGGTAACACTGACGCTCGAGCCGATTTCCCCAACCCCGCAAGCGCCTATCGAAATTAAGTTCAAAGCGGCTCATGAATTCGCGCCGCTTGTGCATGAACTGCAGCTAAAGTTGGCCGCCGGCATGCCTGCGGGCTTCTGGCAGGGCTATGAGCTGGAGCTCAGCGATTTTGATTTGCGCCAGTTGGCAGGCATCAATGACCTGCTTAAACGGTGGCAAAACGAAGCGGCCGGTATCGAGTTTGACTCGGTCCTGGACCTTTCCCTCTACGGCGACCGTGTGACGGGCATTGGGGAAGCAGAAAGAATTACTTCGCCTTTCCTGGTCAAAGAGGCGACCGAGAACTGGCTGCCGAAGGATGTGGCAGCGCTGGGCATCGACGCAGAAATCCTGGGTCGGTGGGATCCTTCCGATCGTGCTCAATTTGAAGCGTTTGGGCAGCGGCTGGATGAAGCACGCGCTGCCGGTGATGAAACGGTCTGTTTGCCAGAGTCCGAAACACCCCTCTCGATTGCCGCTGCCGAGCAACTGTTTGATGCTTGGTCGAAGAAGATTGCGCCTATCGAGATCGGCCAGATTGAGCAACGAGAGAAAGTTGGCCGAGCCGTACTGCAAATCGGCCACAACATTGACGAGCCGACTTACGTACAGGTACGTCAAGCAGCGTTACGCGCCGCTTTGGATGCGACGCCAGAGTTGCCTGGTTTGCTCAAGCCTGAAGTCGTTCTGCGTGACCATCAGCTGCAAGGCGTGGCGTGGTTGCAGCATTTGTTCCACTTGTCCCCCACGGACGTGTCGGGTTGCTTGCTCGCTGATGACATGGGGCTTGGGAAAACGATCCAGTTGCTCACTTTACTGGTTTGGTACCTGGAACAGTACCCAAGCGATCAGCCAACACTGATCGTCGCTCCGGTTTCGTTGCTCGATAACTGGGAGCGAGAGCTTCACCGGTTCTTCTTTGCTGACGCGCTGCCTGTATTGAAGCTGTACGGCTCAGCCTTGAGTGCGGTGAAGTTCAAGAAAGATGAAATCCCAGCGGACTTGAAAGCCAAGGGCATCAAGAACCTGCTGCGCCCAGGTTGGATGGGCGATGCCCGAATTGTCCTAACGACTTACGAGACACTGCGTGATCAGGAGTTTTCGCTGGCGCGCCAGCAATGGTCCATCGTCGTGTGCGACGAAGCTCAGAAGTTGAAGAACCCGGCGGCACTGGTGACTCAGGCGATCAAAGCCATCCCCGCACGGTTCCGAGTGGCGTGTACCGGTACGCCGGTCGAGAACACCCTGATCGATCTCTGGTGCCTGTTCGACTTCATTCAGCCAGGGTTTCTGGGCGGCTTGAACCAGTTTGGCCGCGACTATCAGCGCCCAATCGAAGCCGCACTGGAACGTGATACGGATGCGCTGGAGCGCCTGAGGGGGCTTATCGAACCGCAGACTTTACGGCGGACCAAGCAGGACATCGCCAAGGATCTGCCGGCCAAGATCGAAGACGCAGCATGCCGTTCACTTGGCATGCATACCCTCCAGCGTAACCTGTATCTGTCCGAAATTTCCGCATACAGCCAGAAGCAGCAGATCGAAGAGCAGCTTGATCAGAAGACCTCCGGCATGCTGGGCTTGCTGCACAAGCTCAAGCTGATTTGTGCCCATCCCTACAGCGTTCAGCCAGACACGAGGTTACGCGACAACTCGCCGAAGCTTCAGTGGCTGATGCAGACGCTCGAGTCGATCAAAAGGGCCGGCAACGGCGACAAGGTCATCCTCTTTACCGAGTTGCGAGATATTCAGCGGGAATTGCAGCACGCAATTCAGCAGCATTTCGGCTTTCGGGCGACGGTCATCAATGGCGATACCAGTACCACCAGTCAGAGCTCCAATAGCCGGCAGAGGCTGATCGATCAATTCCAGGAGCTGCCAGGTTTCGCCGTCATCATCCTGTCCACTATCGCCGTCGGATTCGGGGTGAACGTGCAGGCCGCCAACCACGTCATTCACTTCACGCGTTGCTGGAATCCGGCCAAGGAAGATCAGGCGACGGACCGGGCCTATCGGATTGGGCAGCAAAAAGATGTGTATGTGTACTACCCGACGGTTCGGGATGCGACGATGCCGACGTTTGAAGCGACGCTGGACGAGCTGCTGAGTAAGCGGCGAGCGTTGGCGCGAGATATGTTGAGTGGAACCTCGGAGCTGCAGGCTTCTGATTTTGAGGCCGTGCTGAACACGCATTGATATGTCAATAATGGTACAGGTGCGCTCATCTCCGAGCGTGCCAATCCGTAAGAACCTGCGAGCTAGGGCGGGTGCGTCAGTGGTAACTGAATGGATTATTTACCTTTTCGCACGTCCAGTGTTGGTACTGGACGTTCTGAGGCTTAATGTGCGCGGAATCTAGGGCGCCCATGAGTCCTCGGGCTGTGACATCCAGTCGGCTCGAAAAGTTAAACTCACCCTTTTGCCTGTGTATTCCAAGGAATTATTGAGTGAACACGGAAAACCATTCCCAGACGGCCGCTTTTCTCTGGTCGATTGCCGACCTGCTGCGCGGGGACTTCAAACAGTCCCAGTACGGCCGCATCATCCTGCCGTTCACCCTGTTGCGCCGTATGGAGTGCGTGCTCGCGCCAACCAAGGGTGAGGTGATAAAACAAACCTTCGCCCAAGAAGGCCGCCCAGACCAGGTGCGCGAGATGATTTTGCTGCGCGCGGCGGGCCAGCAGTTCTTCAACTCGTCCTCGTTGACCCTCGGCACCTTGTCCGACACCCAGACCGCCGCCGACCTGATGAGCTACGTACAGGCGTTCAGCAAAGATGCCCGCGAGATCTTCGAGCACTTCCACTTTGAAGACTTCGTCCAGCAGTTGGAAACCTCCAACCTGCTGTATCAGGTGGTGCAGCGCTTCGCAGCTACTGACCTCAGCCCTGAGTTCATCAGCAACTTCGGTATGGGCATCATCTTTGAAGAGCTGATCCGCAAGTTCGCGGAAAGCTCTAACGAAACGGCCGGGGAGCACTTCACCCCACGCGATATTGTGCACCTCACCACCTCGCTGGTGATCACCGATCAGGACCACAAGCTCGCGCCCAACAGCATCGTCACAATCTATGACCCAACCGCTGGCACCGGCGGCTTTCTGTCTGAGGGTGATGAGTACATCCAGTCAATCAGCGAGAAGGTCAGCGTGTCGCTGCACGGCCAGGAGCTCAACCCCGAGTCCTACGCCATCTGCAAGGCGGACATGCTGATCAAGGGCCAGGACGTGGCCAGCATTAAGCTCGGCAACACCCTATCCAACGACCAGCTTGCCGATAAGCGCTTCGACTTTATGCTCAGCAACCCGCCCTTCGGCGTGGAATGGAAGAAAGTGCAAAAGCAGATCACCGACGAGCACACGGTGAAGGGCTTCGACGGCCGCTTCGGCCCTGGCCTGCCACGGGTGTCCGACGGTTCGTTGCTGTTCCTCCTGCACCTGGTCAGCAAGATGCGTGACCCGCGCGACGGTGGCTCGCGCATCGGCATTATCCTCAACGGCTCGCCGCTGTTTACCGGCGGCGCGGGTTCGGGTGAGTCGGAGATTCGCCGCTACCTGCTGCAGAACGATCTGGTCGAAGCCATCGTCGCGCTGCCCACCGACATGTTCTACAACACCGGCATCGCCACCTATGTGTGGATACTCAGCAACCACAAGGCCGCTGCGCGCCAGGGCAAGGTGCAGTTGATCGACGGCAGCCAGCACTACGCCAAAATGCGCAAGTCGCTGGGCAGCAAGCGGCAGTACATTACCGAGGATCAAATCAGCGAGCTGGTGCGCCTGTATGGCAGCTTTGAGCAAACCGCACAGAGCAAGATCTTCCCCATCGACGCCTTCGGCTACCGCCGTATCACCGTCGAGCGCCCGCTGCGCCTGAACTTCCAAACCAGTGCCGAGCGCATCGCTAAGGTGCTGGAAGAGAAAGCCCTGCAAAAACTCGACAGCGCCGTCCAGCAGCACCTGCTGTCCGCCCTGCAAACGATGGACGCCAGCGTGCTGCACCGCAACCGCGAGCAGTTCAGCACGCTGCTGAAAAAAGCCCTCACCGCTCATAGCGTCAGCCTCAGCACGCTGGAGCTAAAAGCCCTGATGAGCGCCCTGAGCGAGCGCGACTCCGAGGCGGATATCTGCATGACCAAGGGCCAGCCGGAAGTCGATGCCGGCCTGCGCGATAACGAGAACGTGCCGCTGGGCGAGTCGGTTTACGACTACTTCCAGCGTGAAGTCATCCCCCATGTGCCGGATGCCTGGATCGACGAGAACAAGACCGATGCGCAGGACGGCGAGGTCGGTATCGTCGGCTTCGAAATTCCCTTTAACCGCCACTTCTATGTCTTCAATCCGCCGCGAGCGCTGGCTGAAATTGACAAAGATTTGAAAGCCTGCACCGACCGTATCAAGCAGATGATTGAGGGGCTGTCGGCATGAGCTTTCCTAGTTACCCGGCATACAAGGATTCTGGCGTAGAGTGGCTGGGCGAGGTGCCGCAGAATTGGTCGGTTCACTCACTTAAACGCACGGTGTATGGGTGCGTAAACGGCTTGTGGGGTGATGAGCCCGATGGCGAGAATGATATTGCAGTCATCAGAGTTGCCGACTTCGAGCGATCTTTTTCGACTGTTGGGCTCGATAAGCTGACCTACAGAAGTATCACGCATAAAGAAAGACAATCGCGACTTATCAAATCAGGTGATTTGCTGATCGAGAAATCTGGGGGCGGAGAAAAAACGCTGGTCGGCTGTGTTGTTTTGTTCACGCATGAGTTTGATGCAATTACTTCAAATTTCGTGGCGAGAATGCGACCGCTATCGGAGTTCGATAGCCAGTTTCTTTGTTATGCCTTCGGCAATCTTTACCACGGCCGGGTTAACTACCCCTCGGTGAAGCAGGTTACTGGTATCCAAAATCTTGATGCTGAGTCCTACTTGCAGGAGCGGTTTTGCTTTCCTTCGCGAATCGAACAATCTCAAATCGCCCGTTTCCTCGACCACGAAACCGCCCGCATCGACGCGCTGATTGAAGAGCAGCAGCGCCTGATTAAACTGCTCAAGGAAAAGCGCCAGGCCGTGATTTCCCACGCAGTCACCAAAGGCCTCGTCCCCACGGTGCCGATGAAAGACTCCGGGGTGGAGTGGCTAGGCGAGTTGCCGGCGCATTGGGAATTAACCGCCGTGAAATATGTGGTTCAGGACATGAGTCAAGGATGGAGTCCTCAGTGCGACAATTATCCGGCTGAGGATGGTGAGTGGGGTGTATTAAAAGTTGGGTGTGTAAATGGTGGAATGTTCAATCCTGCTGAAAATAAGCGCCTACCGGATGAGCTTGAGCCAGATGCGGGATTAGCCATCAAGCAGGGCGACTTATTGATATCAAGAGCAAATACCCGAGAGCTTGTTGGCAGTGCTGCTGTTGCAGTCAGCGATTATCCATGGCTAATGCTGTGCGACAAACTCTATCGATTGCGTTTAAACGCTGAGAGAGTTGCTCCTGAGTTCTTGGCTCTATACCTCGGATCAAGTGCTCCTAGGAGTCAGATTGAATTGGCTGCAAGTGGTGCAAGTGACTCGATGCAAAATATCTCGCAGTCCGTCGTGATGGATATGTCTCTTACCTTGCCGCCACTTAGCGAGCAGAAGATCATATTGCAATGCCTAGGCGACACGCTGAAGATTTCTGATGAGTTGGTTGCCGAAGTCACCAATCAACGTTGCCTGCTCCAAGAACGCCGCTCCGCCCTAATCTCCGCCGCCGTAACCGGCAAAATCGACGTGCGCGGTTGGCAGCCACCGGCCAGCGCGCCAACTCCCGAATTAGTACAAGAGGCCATATAATGGCGGACAGCAAGGAAGCGCAGTTTCAACAAGACATTATCGGCGCCCTGGCCGCCCAAGGCTGGCTAGTCGGCACCACCAGCGGCTACGACCGGCGCACTGCGCTGTATACCGAAGATGTGCTGGGCTACTTCAAGGACGCCTGGCCGGAACGCTGGGACAAGTTCGCCAAAGCCAACCCGAATAACCCGGACGATGTGCTGGTGCAAAAGCTGGTGCGCGAGCTGGAGCAGAGCGGCATCCTGGATGTGCTGCGCCATGGCTTTAAGCTGCCGGCGGTGAAGGTCGAGCTGTGCAGCTTCCAGCCCGACCACGACATGAATCCGGACACCCTCAAGCGCTACCAGTGCAACCGCCTGCGCGTGGTGCCGGAGGTATCTTACTCGCCCCATGCGCGTGAGGCTGGCAGCGTTGGGCAGAGCTATAACCCACGGCTGGATCTGGTGCTGTTCGTCAACGGCATCCCCACCGCCACGCTGGAGTTGAAAAGCGAGTTCAAGCAGTCGGTGGAAAACGCCAAGCGCCAGTACCGCAATGACCGCCCAGTAAAAGACCCGCTAACGCGCAAACCTGAGCCGCTGCTGACCTTCAAACGCGGTGCGCTAGTGCACTTTGCTGTGGGCCAGAACGAAGTGGCGATGACCACCAAACTTGCGGGTAAAGATACCTTCTTCCTGCCGTTTAACCTCGGCAGCGCGGAAGGTGGCGCGGGCAACCCGATGCCTGAGGACGATAGTCAATACGCCACGAGCTACCTCTGGCAACGCCTGTTGCAGCCAGATGCGTGGCTCAAGGTGCTGGGGCGCTTTCTGCACTTGGACAAGAAAACCAGTGAAGGCTTCGACGGCACGCTGGTGACCAAGGAGACGATGATCTTCCCGCGTTACCATCAATGGGAAGTGGTCAATAAGCTGATCGATACCACCCGCACCGAAGGGCCGGGCAAGCGATATTTGATTCAGCACAGCGCAGGCTCTGGTAAGTCCAACTCCATCGCCTGGACTGCACATCAATTGGCTTCGCTGTACGACGAAGCCGGTCAGCGCCTTTTCAATTCGGTGATCGTGGTCACCGACCGCACGGTGCTCGACAGTCAGTTGCAAAACACCATTTATCAGTTCGAGCACGCCCAGGGCGTCGTCAAACCGATCAGCCGGGATATCGGAAACCAAAGTAAGTCAGAGCAACTGGCCGAGGCGCTGGCTGAGCAGACGCGCATCATCATCGTCACCATCCAGACCTTCCCGGCGCTGTTTGATGCGCTGGATAAGTACCCCAAACTTGCCAGCGGGCGTTATGCAGTGATCGCCGACGAGGCTCATTCCTCGCAAACCGGCTCTTCGGCCAGCAAGCTGAAACAGATTCTAGGCAACGATGTTCTGGAGGCGGAAGAAATCAGCGCTGAAGAGCTACTGGATGCTGCCGTACAAGCTCGCCAACCCAATGAGCGCATCAGCTACTACGCCTTTACTGCCACCCCAAAAGCTAAAACCCTGGAGCTGTTCGGTCGTCCGGCCGATTCCACGCTGCCAGCGAGCACCAGCAACAAGCCTGAGCCGTTTCACCTTTACTCCATGCGCCAGGCGATTGAAGAGGGTTTCATCCTCGACGTGCTGAGCAATTACACCACCTACAGCACCGCATGGAAGATCGCCCACCCGGATGGCGAAGACGACGAGGTGGACAGCAAAAAAGCGCGCATCAAGCTGGCACGCTGGGTGCGTTTACACCCGTACAACATAAGCCAGAAGGTCGAGGTAATCGTCGAGCATTTTCGCGCCAATATCCGTGGCCTGTTGGGTGGTCAAGCCAAGGCCATGGTAGTGACCAGCAGTCGTCAAGAAGCTGTTCGTTATCAGTTGGCATTAAAAGCTTATGTGCAGCAGATGGGTTACAGCGATGTGCATCCGCTGGTGGCGTTCTCCGGCAGCGTATTACCGGACGAGGAAATCCCCGAAGAGGTGACGGAAAACAGCAGTCTGCTCAATGCAGGCCTGAATGGCCGCGACCTGGCGGACGCTTTCGACACTCAAGACTTCAACGTGATGATTGCCGCCAATAAGTACCAGACCGGCTTCGATCAGCCCAAACTGTGCGCCATGTACGTGGATAAGAAGCTGCAAGGTGTGGACTGCGTGCAGACCTTATCGCGGTTGAATCGCACCTTTGGTGACAACAAGCAAACCTTTATCCTCGACTTTTTTAACGAGCCGCAGGACATTCTCGATGCCTTTTTGCCGTACTACACCAAGGCCGAGCTGACCGACGTGACCGACCCGCAGATCATCTATGACCTGCAAAAGAAGCTGGATGCTGAGGGCATCTATCACTGGCAAGAGGTCGAAGCGTTTGCCTTGGCGTTCTTCGATCCCAAGGCTCAAGCCAGCAAACTCAGTTATTACTGCGCGCCGGCTAAAGAACGCTTTGCCAAGCGTTATGCCTTCTCAGTGGAGTCACGCCAGCAAGCGCTGGATTACAAGCGCACCGCTGAGGCCAATGGGGATAGCGCCGGCTTGAAAAAAGCCGAGCACGCATTGAAAGAAGCCGGCGAGCAGGTCGATCAGCTCGACCTGTTCCGCAAGTACCTGCAAAGCTTTGTGCGCTTATATGAGTTTCTATCGCAGATCGTGCCTTACGAGGATCGCGAACTAGAGCAGCTGTGCGTGTACGCCAAGCATTTACACCCGCTGTTGCGCGTAGATCGCTTGCTAGAAGACGACGTGGATGTGGGTGAGCTGCAACTGAGCCACTACCGCCTGAGCAAGCGCGCCGAACACGTGCTGCGTTTGAACGAGGAAACGGGCAAATACACCGTCAAACCCGGCAGTGACGTGGGTAGCGGTAAGCCGCATGATCCGGAAAAGAAGCGTTTATCCGAAATTATTGAGGCGCTGAACGATATCTTCGGTGCCGAAGTGAGCGACGACGACCAACTGCAGTTCCTTACCGGCATCGCCCAGCGTATCAGCCGTCAGGAAGATGTGATGGCCCAGGTGAACAACCATTCGGTTGATCAAGTGATGCACGGCCTGTTTCCCAAGCGCGTTCTCGACACCGTGCTGGACGCGATGACCGACCATGAGAAGCTTTCGCTGGAAGTATTGGATAACGAGACGAAGAGCCGGGCGTTTGCGCTGGTGATTTTGAAGATGCTCAAGACGGTAGCTACCCTCGATGAGACCCGCGTGGGCGACGCCTATAGCGGCCGGTAAGATTAAGGAGTAACAGTGGCAATTCCGGATTTTCAAAGTGTAATGCGCCCTGTGCTGAGCACCGTGCAGAACGGTGCGCCGCTGCCGCTCAATGAATTGCGCGAGCGGGTGGCCGATCAGTTTCAATTGACCGAGGACGAACGTAAGGAGCGCCTACCCTCAGGCCAGCAGACGGTGATCAACAACCGAGTAGGTTGGGCTCGCACCTATTTGAATAAGGCTGGGTTGCTGTGCATTCCGGCCAAGGGCATGGTGCAAATTACTCCGCGTGGCCTTGATGCTTTGACCAATGGCCCACAGCGCATCACTGTGAGCTGGTTGAAGCAGTTTCCCGAGTTTGCGGACTTCCATACGACTAAACCGCAATCAGTTGACGCTCCCTCCCTGCTGAACGTGAGTATTTCCGAAACCACGCCAGACGAACAGTTGGCCGAGGCGCATCAAGCTCTGATGCAGTCCCTGGCGGATGAGCTGCTGACGCAGGTCCGGCTAGCCACCCCCAGCTTTTTTGAACAGTTGGTAGTCGATCTCATGATTGCCATGGGTTACGGCGGCTCGCGTAAAGAGGCTGGGAAGGCGACCCAGGCGACGAATGATGACGGTATCGACGGCATCATAAAAGAAGACAAGCTTGGCCTCGACGTGATTTATCTGCAGGCCAAGCGCTGGGCCAACACGGTGCATCGTCCGGAGATCGACAAGTTTATCGGCGCACTGACTCGCCAGCGTGCACGTAAGGGTGTGTTCATCACTACTTCAGAGTTCTCCGAGGGGGCTCGGACTGCAGCGCTGGGGTTGGATATCAAAGTGGTATTGATCGATGGTGTTGAGCTTGCGCGACTGATGGTAGAGAACAACCTGGGCGTGAGCGTTAAGCAGTTGTACGAGGTGAAGCACCTCGATAGTGACTATTTCGCGGGCGATTGAGTTGTAACGTAGCTAGCAGCGTTAGTGATTTTCAGATCGGTGATGCATGGGTGGTCTGTGGCAAAGAGTTGTTTGCGGCTTTGGCTGAAAGCTCCGAGCAGAGTTTGGCAATGGATTCGTTGCGCGAAATTTGTGAAGCGTGCGAGCCTTGTGTCATGTCCTTCCAATTTGGAGCGCACTGCGTACCAAATTGAGCCCGATCCCGCTTAGCGATAGCGCCCATTTTTGATGTCCACCCTGACGGTCTATCTGTCGCTCATCGCAGAAAATCGTTGTGGGCGGGCGATTGGACCAGATTTTCCGCGAAGGACTTTTTTTGCGCGTTCGGAGGCTAATTCAAGCATCTGAGAGTCCGCCTCATAGACCGCGTTGACCTGACGGTCACGCGATCTGTTTTTAGCGCTCATCATCTCTGCAAAGCTGAGTTCTTCTGAATGCAGGTTGTCGTTGATCATGGTGAAACTACCCATAAGTCGAGACATTGAACTTCGATTTGAGGTTAACACGGTGAATTGGGGGGGGCAGCAGTTGAATATCTTTGATCGCGAGGCTTTAGCTGACGAAATGCTTCGATTTCAAAACAAAGCCCAGCTCCGGCCTAATCTTTTCGAGATAAGTTGTGCGGTGAGTCGGTAGTAGTAACGGGTGGCTTCTGAACGGTCCTTAAGGTGGTGTACCAAAAACCAACGCACATGCTTGAAGTGCCAGCCCCAAGGGTTATCGCGCTGCCACCTCTGTTGGATGGCTGCCTGCATGATACGAGCTTGTCGAATGTGTCTTTGCTGCGTGGCTGTCGAACCGTTCAGTACGCCACCCAGGAAAAGTGCCATATCGAAAGACTGGCTCACGCTCTACCCCCTATGTAAGCCGAAACCACATCGATTCGGTTATGCCCAAGCTCAAGACTGATTTGCCGTCGCGCCTTTTGGTCCAGAGCGTGGTCGATGCGATAGCATCGGCCACCGTTGACGGGGGCCGCGTGGCCAGTGAGTTGTGCGTAACGCTCGCACGCATAAGCTGCTCGCAATTCATGACCCCCCTTCAGTCCCAGCTTCTGAAGCAATTCACGAGCCGGCCTCACCGTCTGTTGCTGGAACTTGGCGTAGCTTTCACCTTGGGCCAGCAAATTACGGCTGTGGGGCGGTGAAGCGTGACAAGCCGTCTGCAAGGCTGCCTTAACCTCGTTATTAGCGATGATCCAGCGCGGTGCCGAAGCGCCAGCCCGGCCGCCTTTGGTGCCATCCTGAATGTTGATGCGACCTAAGTGTGCAGCCTCGCGTTGCAAGCGTGGCAAGTCAGCCAGGATCGTTTCGCGCAAGCGCATACCGGTTGCGCGGGCCAAGCATACAATCGCAGTGACGCGGTAGTGTTGCTGTTCGCGAAGCGCTTCAATCACTCGACTCAGTTGTTGGTGATCTTGGCCATCCGGTGCGCGGGTGCGTACGCTTGATCGCTGCATGCCGAGTGCCTTGCTCGGGCTGGCGATTTTCACGTACTGATCACCGCGTAGCGCTGCGAGGGTGCGGTTGACGCTACTCAGGCGGTTCTGCGCGGTGGCGATGCAGATTTCACCTTGTTGGATTTGTTGACGCAGGTGTGTGGCGTAGCTGTGCAAGGTACTGCGATCTATCTGGCGGGCATCGTTGTAACCGGGGCCATCTGTTGACCGACACCACTTCACAAACGCCTGCCAGCGATCACTGTGTGCTTTGACCGTGGCGAAGTGGCCGCCGGCAAACATATCTTTCAGCGCTTGTGGGCCGGCATAGCTGAGCTGACGGCCGTAGCCAAAGTTGCGTCCATCACGCCGGCCGACCAATGCCATTGGCGTCACCGTTTTCGTGGTCTTGCAGAAAGCGCAGGACGGTTTTCCAGTGGGGGCCGATCTTGTCCATCTGTTGCCAGTGTGAGGGACGGATCAGCAGGGCATTTTTCTTTTGCTGCAATTGGGCTCCGTCTTCGCGCAACTGCTGGATCAACAGGCTGACGACGTCGGGCTCCAGGTCAGGTGTGGCGACCACGGCGACAGCGGCGACAAGCTGTGGGGGAGCGGCGGTTGTGGCTGGCGACATGGCGGCGACGGACGTGGCGACGCATCGCAGTGCGGGACGTGTTGGATGTTGCGCCTGGTACCGACGCACGGCGTCATTGAGGCGGAACATGGCGTACCTCGAAGGTCCTTGCATCACGGCAATCCAGCCAGTTATGCAGGATCAGTTCGGTCAGCAGCGTAGCGGTGTGATGGCTGCTTTTGCGGGCAAAGCGGGGGCCGTTGCGGTTCAGGTCGCGGATGGTGAAGCGGGTCCAGCCTTTTTGCGTCAGCCAACGCAACAGTCGATCCGCTTCCTCGCGTACCGTGTTGATGGGCTCTTGTTCGGTCAGTCGCTGGATCTCGGCCAGGTAGTAATCCATCAGGGTCGAGGCGCGCTGTATATGGGCTTCGTCGATCACGTTTGCGTCTTCGATCACGGCCAGCACGCCGGCGATACGCAGCACATTGGCCGCTGCTTTGCCGGCGACGGATTGAATACCGGCCAGCTCGCCGAACTCGCCTGACTGGCATTCGATAGTGTCGTGAATATCAATCCAGGCGGTACGGGCGTTGGGCGTCAGTTCAAGCTGGGCCGGGTTGAGCGAACCGTCTTTATGCAGCGGCCACGGTTTTTCCAGCAGGGTGCTGATGCGTGTCTGATAGCCTTGAATCCTGGCATCTCGCGTGAGGTCGACGGCTTTGTACAGGCGTCGCCCCACCAGGCGTTCGGGCCAACTGATCAAGCAGCGACCGAGGATGCCTTGGCCATTGATCATTCGGTCGGTGAGTAGCTGATTGGCCAGATAAGGTTGCAGCATCAGGTGCAGGCTGAGGCGACGGTCATAGGCCCGCAGGCTTTCCCCGGGCATGGCGCGCGCTCGGTCGATGGGGCTGCCATCCCAAAGTGACGACAGGGTGGTAATGGCCTTGAGTTGGTTCTCTTTGCTCATGGTGCTACCGCCCAGGAACTGTCCACCTTCATCGTTGAACAGCCCCATGCTGGGCAGTCCAAGACACAGGTTTTTGATCAGCGCCTCGATGGTGGGCTCGGCTGATATCAGCCGGGGAGGCATGGGTTCAGGCAGCCCTTGGGTTTCGGCTTTTTTGTGCAGAGCGGCGCGATAGGCTTTCAGGCGCTGTGCGTACAGCGACCATTGCCGTCGCTCCCATTCACGTGCGGCTGTCAGCGCCAGTTGATCCACCGCGCTTTTGCGATCACCGGACAAGGCGACCGTCAGCAGGTACAGCGACAGCGGATAGACGCGCCCATCCAGATGCACATTGGCATGGGTTTGGCTCACCAGCGCGGCGCTGGCCAACACCGATTGCGCGGCAATGGCGCAGGGCACGCCGATAACGTCGGACATGCGCTCCACGGCGGGACCCATTAGCTGTCCCAATGCGTCGACCGGATAGGTCAGCGGCGTCGGTCGGTATTCCAACAACGGGCGAGGCAGGTCGAGCGTTTCGCACAATTGCATGGCCTTTCTCCCAGTGCGTTGCAATTCCCTCACACTTCCCGCCAGGGTGGTTGAGTGTTATCAGGGATCAAGGCCCCTGCAGCCTGTGAGGGTTGCCCTCTGACGCGGGACGGACGGCTCCTTACGGCCGGGAGCTTGGGCATCTCATGATCTGGCCTCCTAAGCACTTCGCTTGAAGTGGGCGGGTGGAGGCTGCGTTGGCTGACGAGACCAGCGCCGCGAGATCCAGAGTTATAGGCAGACAGCAATGTGATGACCGGTGCATGCCTGACTGTCAGTCGGGTGCAACCCTTTGCGTGGGCTGCGGCACCATCCTCTGCATTGCTGTAGCGAGTGACATCAAGGTTTGTCACGCCGATTGTCACTGGGACAAAAGCCGCAATGGGTTGTGCGGCAAGGGCTGCGGCAGCGGTATCGATGCCCGTCTCTTTCCAGAGAAAAGAGACGGGCACGGGTTGCCGCAATTGCACTGTGGATAAGTTGGCTTCGATCACGTTGGGCGTGACTGCGCGCCTGATTGGAAGCGAGCGCGCATGGGCTGGGACCACCACTGTAGGGCGTAGCCGTTAAGGTCCCTGGCTACCTGGGCAATGCTGTCGATGACAGCGCTGTAAGGCTCTGGTGTAACGCGTGCTCGGACGCTGGTCAACCCGGTGTGCGGTGGACTTTATAGGCGATGGACGTGCCTGGAAGAAGGTGGCCTTGAATGGAGGATTGGCCGTTCGTCGGTTTTTAAAGTGAGCCCCTGAGGACGGGAAGGCGAAGCCTTCCTGCCCTCAGGGGCTGGGCCTTAAAAGCTTATGGGCGATGCCGATGGTGGCGACGGTCGCCAGGTTGTCGCCCTACGAAGGACCGCTAAATACGTGGGATGTCGCCAGTGTCGCCGCTGTCGCCAGCAGGAACTGATTAACGAAACGGGATGACGTTCCCGTTTGTGTTTTCCTGAATGGCCGTCACCGACAAATTGCCGGTGGCGGCTTTTTGAATGTACTCGCTCCACCAAACCATCATCGGGCGTCTTCGCTCGATGTAGTCCGCTCGGTTGTACGCGCTTCGGACTTCGTCTTTATCAACGTGGGCGAGGGCGACTTCGATCAATTCCGGGTCCCATCCATGTTCGTTGAGGATGGTACTGGCCATTGATCGCAGGCCGTGGCTGACCAATCGATCCTGAAAACCCATGCGTTTGAGCGCCATGTTCGCGGTCTGGCTGTTGGCGTGGGTGCGTGGATTTCTGTCGGCCGGAAACACGTGTTCACGGTGGCCGCTGTGGGGTTTGAGTGTCTCCAGCACGGCGAGCGCCTGGTCACTCAGCGGGACTAGATGTGCACGGCGTTTTTTCATGCGCTCCGGCGGAATCATCCAGATGCGTTTGTCGAAGTCGATCTCTGCCCAGGTCGTTCCGGCTGCCTCGGCTGGGCGGGTCATGGTGTGCAGTTGCCATTCGATCAGGCAGCGGGTGACGCGTTTGATGCTGGCGTTGGCAATCGCCACCATGAGTTCGGGCAGCTCTTCGGGGGCAAGTGCCGCCATGTTTTGTTTAACCGGTTTCTTGAAAGCAGCCCGAATGCCGCTGAGTGGGTTGGCGAAGATCAGCCCACAATTGACGCCGTAGGCCATGATCTCGTTGAGGCGCTGGGAAAGTCGCTTCACCGTCTCCAGGCTGCCTTTGGCTTCGATGGGACGAAGGAGCTTGATGACCATGGGGGCGGTGATATCTGCGAGGGGGGTGGCTTTGAGACTTGGGAAAATATGCAGGGTGAGCGAGCGCCAGATGTCTTCTGCGTAGGCCGGGGTGACGGAATGTTTTTTCAACTCGAACCAGGCAGTGGCCACTTTTTCGAATGTGTGTTCGGTCTTCGCCAGCTTGGCTTGCCTGAGCTCATCGCGGTGAGCCTTGGGGTCAATGCCTAGCGCCAGTAGTTCACGTGCTTCTTGAGCTTTCTTTCTGGCGTTCGCCAACGAGAGAGCCGGGTAAGGGCCCAGCGCCATATTGAGGCGGTTTTTGGTTACCGGCTCGCGATAGTTGAAATTCCATATCATCGAGCCACTGGCTCTGACCCTGAGCTGAAGGCCGTCGCCGTCAGTGAGAACGAAGTCTTTTCCTGTTGCCTTGACTGCCTTGAGTTGGCGGTCTGATAGGCGGGCTGCATTAGTAGTCATGAGAGCTTCCTCTGACCGTTTTGGTATCCCAAAAATAGCATCGGTGGGCTTGGGATACCAAATGGGATACCAAAACGCCTGGAACTCAAAAAGCCTCTACGGACGTCAATGGCCCTGAAACCCTTGATTTCACTGGATTTCAGGCACAAAAAAAGACGTCCGTGGACGTCTTTAGTTGATCAAATGGTGGAGCCGGGGGGATTTGAACCCCCGTCCGCCAGTACTCCGCTGTCGGTACTACATGCGTAGCCGTGTCTATTAAGTTAACCCTCAGC
>Ga0308164_10001057_pt1 | contig 35156 bp, 32 predicted proteins | sample PhyTR2_FD_201031 | JGI IMG/M metagenome (GOLD analysis project Ga0308164, IMG submission 201031) | Phyllosphere microbial communities from UC Gill Tract Community Farm, Albany, California, United States - DLSLT.R2 | ecosystem: Host-associated > Plants > Phyllosphere > Unclassified | place: USA... | reverse complement strand
CCTCGATGAACTGTGGCACGTGCCGATTGCGCGCAAGGTCGGCTTGATGGAAGTCTTGCGCGTGCGCCTGCTGTCATTCGGCATGGTCATGGTGCTGACTTTTCTATTACTGGTGTCGCTCGTGATCAGTGCAGGGATTGCAGTCCTGCAGCGCTACTGGAATGGCATCTGGCAGGAGCACGCGATCTATCTGTGGCCGCTGGCCAACCTGCTTTCGTACTTCGTGATTGCGATCCTGTTCGCGGTCATCTACAAGACACTGCCGCAAATCAAGCTGTCGTGGCGCGATGTGATGATCGGTGCGTTAGGCACCGCAGGTCTTTTCATCCTCGGCAAATATCTGATTGGTGTCTATCTGGGTAACAGCGGTGTGGCCAACAGCTATGGCGCGGCCGGCTCATTGGTCGCACTACTGTTGTGGGTATATTACTCGGCACAGATTTTCTTTCTGGGTGCGAGCTTCACACGGCAATATGCGTTGTGGTTTGGCACCTTGCACAACGACCAGCTGGCACATGCACAAGCAGCATCCTGCGCTGCAAAATCGTCGACCGAAGACGCCCGCACTTCCGGTAATCAGCACTGACCCACCCCTTCCGCTTGTCTCTCAATCGCCTCTTGTTTTCTCACATGTAGCGCTTGCAATCCCTGATGAAATATTTACACAAAATCAGATGTAAATTCATAAGTTATTGATTTTAAAAGATAAAAAACCTGGCCCATCCTTTGCATATAGGGAGTACCGGCGATTTTGCCGCGTTACTAAGCTGAAGGAGAAAAACTATGAACTGGGACATCGTCGAAGGTAACTGGAAGCAACTCAAAGGCAACGTCAAAGAGCAATGGGGCAAGCTCACTGACGATCACCTCGACGTCATCGCAGGCAAGCGAGATCAACTCGCTGGAAAAATCCAGGAAGCGTATGGCGTCAGCAAAGATGAAGCCGAAAAGCAAATCAAGGCATTCGAAGATCGTAACGACAACGATCCACGCTTCAAATAATCAACGAATCACGGCAATCCGGAATTCACAGAGCAATTATTCAAACCACTAAAAACAGGAGTACTACCATGAAAAAAACCCTCTCCATGCTCGTTATCGCTTCCGCAAGCTTCGGCTTTATGGCAACGGCTGCTCATGCTGATCACCACATGACCAAGATCACCAAAGCTGAATACGATGCCACTAAAAAACGTGCTGATGCTGACGAAAAAGTAGCAAAAGCAGAATGCGACAAAGCCAGCGGTAACGCCAAGGACATCTGCCAGGCTGAAGCCAAGGCAGCACACACCAAAACCGTAGCCGAAGCAGAAGCTGCCTACAAAGGTACGCCAAAAGCATGGGAAAGCGCTCGTAAAGACATCGCTGATGCCAACCATAAAGTCGCGAAAGAAAAATGCGATGACCTGAGCGGCAATGCAAAAGATGTCTGCGAAAAAGAAGCCAAAGCAACGCACGAAGCAGCTGTCGCTGACGCAAAAAAAGACAAAAAAGTGACTGATGCCAAGAAAGATGCAGCGGATGACAAGAAAGACGCAATGATCAAAGCAGAGAAAGAAAAATGCGATGCTCTGAGCGGTGAAGCAAAATCGCGTTGCGTCGGTGCAGCTAACGACAAGCGTTAATTTTTAACGCAGGCGTTGAGAAGGCCCTGACTCAGTCAAATCTGTCAGGGCCTTTTTCATTACGACATACCCAATCCAACACCGCACTCAGGGAGAATCATCATGACCCTCATACTTTGCATTGCGACCGGTCTCATCCTCGGTGGACTGTGTGCGTTTTCGATGTCGGAAGATCGTTCCGAAGTGACCTTGAATCTGCTGACCGGCGTGTCGGGTGCGGTTCTCGGTGGCTGGCTGCTTGGCCCCATGCTGGATGCGGCACCGGCCAACATCGCAGCGTTCGACGAAACCAATATCTACGCAGCCATCGGTGGTGCCATCGTGCTGCTCGCGATCGTGCATATATTGCAGGCGCAAGACAGCGTCGAGTAATCAATCTTTAGCCGCAAACAATCTTTATCTGTAAATTCAACCCGGATGAATCATGTCCTGCGGTTGTACCCAGCGATCGAAATCTTCTGCGCTGACCCAGCCTGACGCAATCGCGGTTTCCTTCAGATTCTTGCCTTCCTTGTGCGCGGTCTTTGCGATCTGTGCTGCCTTGTCATAGCCAATGTGCGGCGCCAGCGCTGTCACCAGCATGAGCGAACGTTCCATCAAATCTGCAATGCGGTCGCGATTGGCGACGATGCCGCGCGCGCAGTGTTCATCAAAGCTCTGAATGCCATCCTTGAGCAGACGTGCACTCTGCAGGAAGTTATGCGCCATCAGCGGCTTGAAGACATTCAATTCAAAATTACCCGATGCACCGCCCATGTTCAGCGCCACATCGTTGCCAAACACCTGACAACACAACATGGTCACGGCTTCACTCTGGGTCGGATTGACCTTGCCCGGCATGATGGAACTGCCCGGTTCGTTTTCAGGGATGCTCAACTCACCCAGGCCGGAACGCGGACCCGATGCCAGCCAGCGCACGTCGTTGGCGATCTTCATCATCACGGCAGCCAGCGTCTTCATCCCGCCATGCACACTGACCAGCGCATCGTGCGCCGCCAGCGCCGCAAACTTGTTGTCGGCACTACGAAAATCGACGCCTGAACGTTTGCCAAGCTCTGCCGCGACGCGATCGCCGAATTCCGGATGCGTGTTCAGGCCGGTACCTACAGCCGTTCCGCCTACTGCCAGCTCGCGCAGCGATGGCAGCAAGACTGCGATGACTTTCTCTGCATGCGCCAGTTGCGCCACATGGCCGGAAAATTCCTGCCCGAGCGTCAACGGTGTCGCGTCCTGCAAATGCGTGCGACCAATCTTGACGATATCGGAAAATTCGTTTGCCTTGTCATCGAGCGTTTTGCGTAAGCCCGCAATGGCCGGCAACAGATCCCGCACGGCAAGTGCGGCGGCGACATAAATCGCAGTCGGAAAAATATCGTTGGATGACTGGCCAAGATTGACCTGATCGTTTGGATGAATCAGGCGCTTCTCGCCTCGCTCACCGCCCATCAACTCCGAACCGCGATTGGCCAGCACTTCATTCATGTTCATGTTGCTTTGCGTACCGGAACCGGTCTGCCAGATCGCCAGCGGAAACTCTTCCGGATGCCGGCCTGCAATGACTTCATCTGCAGCATTGACGATGGCATCGGCTTTCTCGGCATCCAGCTTGCCGAGCCCTTTGTTGACCACGGCAGCTGCGCGCTTAACCTCGGCCAGTGCCGTAATCAATTCCGGCGGCATGCGCTCTGTCGAAATGTGGAAGTGATGCAGGGAACGTTGCGTCTGCGCGCCCCACAGTCGCGCGTTATCCACCTCGATGGGGCCAAAAGTATCGCGTTCGCTGCGTGTGCTCATGCATGCTCCTTTGTTCTGTCGATTTGGTGTGATCAAAGCCACACGCCGTTATGGTTACGTCATGGTAGCGCGGCAAGGACAACTACTGTGATTACCCGCACTATCGGGACGGGTATGGACTTCCACAAACGTGTACCTATGGTGCGAGGCCGTAACGTTCACATACCGTGTGAGCCATATCGCATCCAGCAAGTTTCACATAAGGATATTCAAAAATATTCGATTTCGATTCCTGACGATTCCCTTACCATTTGTTTCCATCAATCAATAACCTGCGCCTGCGTTTCCTCTGACGCAAGCATCCGCTCTCCATGACGCCGGCCGCATCCCGCTTCCTTCCTTCCATTCAGTGGACCAGATCCATCTGGATGCGCATGGCCGGCCTGTTGCCTTCGACAACGCCGGAATCCGCTTACGGTTATCTGCTGGATGCAGAAGGCGATGCATTACTGCAGGACGGCCGCGTACTCTGGGTCATGCAACTGCGGCAGCACCGGATTCTGTATGCCAGCATCGGCGTGGAGGAAATCTACGGTCACAAGCGTGAACGTTTTGTTGCCGATCAAAATCTATGGTCCGACTGCATTGCGCCCGGCGACCGCCAACAACTACAGACCTTGCTGCAAACCATCGGCGTCGATCAATCGCACACACTGTCGCTGCGGATCAACCGGCCGGATGGTAGTCCGCGCTGGATCGAATATCAGATCAAATGTCTGGCCGACTATGCAACAGGCGAGATGCACGTACGTTTTGTCGGCACCGACATCACCACCCGCCATCATCTGGAGATTGCGCTGGCCCGCAGCAATCGGGCGTTGCGTGCCATCCACGCCTGCGATGATGTGATCAGCAATGCGACTGACGAATACGTACTGCTGCAAGGCATCTGCGATGTCGTCACCGCAACCGGTTATCAACTGGCATGGGCAGGTCTGCTTGAAGACAGCGGTGCAATCACCGCCATCGGCCTGACCGACAAACATCAGGCATATCGCGAAGCAATGCGAATACCTTTGCAGGCGGGCGGTAGCGGCACGATCGCTATTGCAACGGCATTGCGTACGCGCCGTCCGGCGGTCGCCAACTACTTTGCCAGTGACATGAGTCCGACACCGTGGCGGCTCGCTGCCATGCGCTGCGGCTTTCATTCCAAGCTGGTCTTGCCGATCGGCGATAACAACACCATGCTGGGCGTGTTCAACGTCTATGCCTCGGAACCCGATGCTTTCGATGCGCAGGAAGTCGCCTTGCTGGTCAGTCTGGCGCAACGCGTGGCACTGGAATTGCGCGCGCATCGTGACCGTGCGGGCCGGCAGGCAGCCGAGGCGGCGTTACGCCTGCGCGAACGTGCGATCGAATGCAGCGCCAACGCCATCATCATCTCCAGCGCCCGAGCACCCGACTTCGCGATTGAATACGTCAATCCGGCATTTGAACGCATCACCGGTTACAGCGCCGCCGAGGCAATGGGCAAAAGCAGCAACTTTCTGCTTGGCAGCGATAACGATCAGTCGGGCTTGATGGAAATTCGCGCTGCCCTGTCCGAACGGCGCGAAGGCAAGGCTGTTCTGCGCAACTACCGAAAAGACGGTTCTCTGTTCTGGAACGATCTGCACATCGCACCGGTCACCGGAGAAGGTGGCCGTACCACGCACTTCGTGGCAGCGATGAGCGACATCACCCCAATGAAACAGTACGAAACCACGCTGCACCGCATGGCCAATCATGATGCACTGACCGGATTGCCGAATCGTGCCCTGCTGGAAGACCGGCTGGAAAGTGCGATTGCGTATTCTGCACGGAATGGACATGCGGTCTGGGTCGTCCTGGTCGATCTTGATCGCTTCAAGCTGATCAACGACACGATGGGACATCAGGCTGGCGATCATCTGTTGAAGATTATTTCGGATCGTCTGCAATCGTCGGTACGCGAATCCGATACGGTGGCACGACTTGGCGGCGATGAATTTGTACTGGTTCTGCCCGAATGCGTGGACGGCAATGCCGGCTCGGCCGCCGATGTGATCCAGCGCATCATGGATGCCGTAATCCAGCCGCTGACCATCAAGGCCAACGAGTTCGTACTCGGATGCAGCATGGGTGTGGCCGTGTACCCGAATGACGGGAACGATCCAGCGACCCTGATGGCACACGCCGATGTGGCGATGTATCGCGCCAAGGAAAATGGCGGCAACGCGTTCCAGTTCTACACGCCATCCATGCATGATGCGGCCTTGAAACGCCTGCAGCTTGAATATCAATTAAGGCGCGCGATCGAACTCGATGAGCTGATCCTCCACTATCAACCGCAAGTGGATCTGCGTAGCGGAGCGATCGTGGGCATGGAAGCCTTGATCCGTTGGGATCATCCGCAACACGGCATCATTTCGCCTGACAACTTCATTGGGTTAGCCGAAGAGACCGGCCTGATCCTGCCAATCGGCATCTGGGTTCTGCGTACGGCTTGTCAGCAGGCAAAGGCCTGGCAGGACATGGGTTGCAAGAATCTGCGTGTGGCGGTCAATCTGTCCGCGCGCCAGTTTGCCCAGGCCGATCTGACCGAATCGATCGCCAATGCTCTCGCACAAACCGGCTTGCCAGCGCATTGCCTGGAGATCGAGCTGACGGAAAGTTCCGTCATGGCCGATATCGAACGCAACCTGCTGATCCTGCGTGACATCAAGGCGTTGGGCGTGCATCTGTCGGTTGATGATTTTGGGACGGGACATTCGAGCCTTGCCTATCTCAAGCGTTTTCCGATCGACACGCTGAAGATCGACCGTTCGTTCGTGCGCGACATTGCGCTGTATCAGGAAGATGCCTCGATTGTTGCCTCCATCATCGCGCTAGGCCATAACCTGCATCTGCAAGTCATTGCCGAAGGCGTGGAAACCGAAAGCCAGATGGCCGTCTTGCGTGCGCAGGGGTGCGACCAGATGCAGGGCTATTACTTCAGCAAACCCTTGCCGGTCGACCAGATCGAGCCACTGCTACTTGATCAAAAAATCGCTGCCTGATTTTTCTCTCAAGATCCCTCTAAATTTCTCTCTCACCCGATACACACGTCCTTGCTCGTTCGTCCTTGCTCATTTTTCTCATGTGTTTATGCGCTCATCTTCTTATGAGAAAAATGCACATGCATGCACGAAGAGATTCGTTCCTTTGCGCAAGACGAATAGCTACCCTTGTTTCTCTAAAGTTGAATGACGACTAAAGACGGCTTTCCCGCCGCCCTGCATTCACTGAAACAGAAACAGCAACGGACGCATCGCAAGATGCCTCTCTCTTCGACAATTCATCAAGGCAGAACATGGATCGCAGATCATTCATCAAGAACACGTCGGTATTGTCTCTGGCAGGCCTGAGCGCCTCGTTGTCGTTGCCAGTCTTTGCGGCAACACCGCAGGAAGTGCGACTGGATTACGCGTATTACTCGCCCACCAGTCTGGTCCTGAAAAAATTCGGCTGGCTGGAAGAAGCACTCAAACCCGCCAATGTTGGCGTGAAATGGACACTGTCTCAAGGCAGCAACCGTGCACTGGAATATCTGGCTGCCAACAGCATCGACTTCGGCAGCACCGCCGGCCTGGCTGCTGTGCTGTCACGTGCCAACGGTAATCCGATCAAGAGCGTGTATGTGTACTCGCGTCCTGAATGGACGGCATTGCTGGTCGCAAAAGATTCGCCGATCCAGTCTGTTGCCCAGCTCAAAGGCAAGAAGATTGCCGCGACCAAAGGTACCGATCCTTATCTGTTCCTGCTGCGTACACTGAAACTCAACGGCCTGCGCAAGAACGATGTCGAGATCGTTCACCTGCAACACGCAGACGGTCGTGCTGCGCTGGAAAGCGGCCGAGTCGATGCATGGGCCGGTCTCGATCCGCACATGGCTGCCAGCGAACTGCAAGCCAACTCGCGCCTGCTGTATCGCAATGTCGCTTTCAATACCTACGGCTTCCTCAACGTAACGGAAGACTTTGCGAAGAAATACCCGGATACGGTCAAGCAGGTCATCGCCGCCTATGAGCGCGCACGCCTGTGGATTCTCGCCAATCCGAAGGAGGCCTCGCAAATCCAGGCCGACGAAGCGAAGATTTCTCTGGCGGTCGCCAAGGTTCAGCTCAATCGTACCGACTTCTCCAATCCCGTCATCGGCCTCGAGCACAGTGATGCGCTGAAGGCGGCTGCCCCGATTCTGTTGCAGGAAGATCTGGTCAAGCGCGGCACCGACGTCAACAAGGTGATCGATGAACTGATCGACACGCGCTTCGTTCAAGGCATCGTCGTCAAGAAAGCCGCCTGAGTAGTCCAGGCAAGCTGATCGTTCATCGAACCCTCACCAGGAATCGCCATGCCTCGCAGCCCTTCTGCCTCGCTCACATCGTATTCGGACAAACGGCTGGTTTCCGCTTCGGCGGTGACCACATCCAGGCCGCGTACAGTGCAGGCCGCTAACGAGCAGGTAGTGACTGATCAGCCGATCAAGCGCAGCAAGTCACGGCTCAGTCTTGGATGGCTGGGCTGGATTCTGCCGATCGCTCTGCTCGGTTTCGCTGAAGTTGCGGCGCATGTCGGATGGGTGCAAGCCCGTCTGCTGCCGCCGCCTTCCGAGATCGCGCAAACGCTGTCCGTACTGGTTGATCAGGGCTTGTTCGGTCATATCGCGGCAAGCAGTACGCGCGTGCTGTCCGGCTATGCGATCGGTGCCATTCTGGCAGTTGGTTTCGGTTTGCTCGTCGGCCTGAGTCGTCATGCCGAAGCCTTCTTCGAGCCGACTTTTCAGGCATTGCGCGCCATTCCAAGTCTGGCCTGGGTGCCGCTTCTGCTGCTGTGGTTTGGTATCGACGAGACACCCAAGATCACGCTGATCGCGATCGGTGCGTTCTTTCCCATTTATCTCGGATTGGTCTCCGGCATTCGCAATGTCGATCGCAAGCTGATCGAACTGGGCGAAATGTATGGTCTGTCTTCGCTCACGCTGGCGCGTCGTATCGTGTTACCAGCCGCCTTGCCTAGTCTGTTCACCGGCTTGCGCAACGGCTTGTCGCTGGCATGGATGTTCCTGGTCGCGGCTGAACTCATCGCTGCTACGCGCGGCATCGGCTATCTGCTGACTGATGGCCGCGAAACCAGTCGCCCGGATGTGGTGCTGGCGGCCATTCTACTGCTGGCCATTCTCGGCAAGCTGACCGACAGCCTGTTGAAGTGGCTGGAAGTACGCAAGCTGGCGTGGTCCGATTCCCTTGCCACACGCAGTGTTTGAGGACTTTATGACTACCCTGCTCGATCTGCACATTCACGACAAGCACTTCGACGAACGCGTCGTTCTGCAAGATGTATCGCTCTCGCTCCAGGCAGGCGAAGTCGTCAGTCTTGTTGGCAAGTCTGGTTGTGGCAAAAGCACGCTGCTGCGCCTGATCGCTGGACTCGACCGTAACTTCGACGGCCGGATCGCCCTGGATGGGAAGCCCTTGCAGGGCGTATCGCAAGATGTCGGCCTGATTTTTCAGGAGCCACGTCTGTTGCCATGGCTGACGGTTGCCGAGAACGTCGGCTTCAATCGTGGCAGCAAGGGTGCGGCCAATGCCGATCCGCATATCCGCTCGCTCCTGCAGGAAGTCGGCCTGATCGACGCCATCGATGCATTGCCCAAACATCTGTCCGGTGGCATGGCACAACGCGCCGCGATTGCGCGTGGCCTGTACAACCAGCCCCGACTGTTATTACTCGACGAACCGTTCTCGGCCGTCGATGCCTTTACCCGCATGCGTTTGCAGGATTTGTTGCTGACGCTGGCTACACAGCACGGCTTTGCCGTCCTCCTCGTCACGCATGATATCGACGAAGCCGCTTATTTAAGCGACCGCGTACTGATCATGGGACAAGGCGAAATCATCGACGACCTGCCCATCGAACTTGCACGTCCACGTAACCGACACGCCGATGCACTGGCGCAGGCACGCGATCGGATTCTCGATGTACTCGAGGAAATTCACGCGATCTGACGCGTCACCCTGCAAACCCGCACACCCGCAAAACCCATATTCGCATTCACAAACCTCATTATCACTATCGTTCAGGGAGAACACTTTGAAAACCAGACGTACCCTTCGCCGTACCTTGTTGACTTTGCTGGCACTTGCACCGCTGGCTGCCACCTTGCCTGCGCATGCACAAAAAGCGCCGGACACGGTGCGCATCGGTTATCAAAAATCCTCGACACTGATCACCATTCTGAAAACCCGTGCTGAGCTGGAAAAAAAACTGGCACCCCTCGGCGTCAAGGTAACCTGGCATGAATTTGCCAGTGGCCTGCCATTGCTGGAAGCGCTGAACGTCGGTGCTGTCGACGTATCAGCCGACGTTGCCGATACCGTGCCGATCTTTGCCCAGGCTGCCGGCGCACAACTGACCTTCATCGCTCAGGAAGCACCGTCGCCAACCGCACAGGCCATCGTCGTCAAGGACGATTCACCGATCAAATCAATCGCCGATCTGCGCGGCAAACGTATCGGCTTTGCCAAGGCAGCCGGCGCACATTACCTGCTGATCGCTGCACTGGAGAAAAATGGCCTGTCGCTCAAGGATGTCAATCAAGCCTATCTGGCACCGGCTGATGGTCGTGCCGCATTCGAACGCAACGCCATCGATGCATGGGTGATCTGGGATCCGTTCCTGGCAGCAGTGCAACGTCAATCGAAAGTACGCGTGCTGGCTGACGGCACCGATCTGGCCAGCTATCAACGTTACTACCTGGCTTCCACACCATTCGCCAAGGCACGTCCTGATGTCATCAAAGTCATCGTGAATTCGCTGCAGGAAACCGGCAAGTGGGTCAAGCAATCGCCACAGGATGCAGCCGCATTGCTGGCGCCGGTATGGGGTCTGGATACGGCAACCGTCGAGCAAGCCAACGGCCGTCGCAGCTATCTGGTACGTAGCGTTGCACCGAACAGCATCGGCGAACAGCAAAAGATCGCTGATGCCTTCCTCGATGCAGGTTTGCTGCCGAAGAAAGTGGACGCAACCAACGTCCCGCTGTTCTAAGACAGATTAACCGCCTCAAACCATTTAAGAAAGCAAAGACCATGGGCCAAATACTGAAACTGGACGAGCGGCAGCAAGCGGACGATGCAGTCATCACGCCTGCACATCTCGCACAACGGGATTTTGGAACATGGACGGAGGCGGTCGAACAAACCGCAGCGGCGCTGGCATTGACGGCGATCGAACGTGATCGCAATGGCGGCACGGCATGGGTGGAGCGTCAGGTTTTGCGTGAAAGCGACTTGCTGAAACTGGCTGTACCGGCCGCATTCGGTGGACCGGAAGCCGCATGGCCGACGATCTATCAGATCATCCGTCGCTTTGCTGAAGTCGATAGTTCGCTCGCCCATCTGTTCGGTTTTCAGCATCTGCAGGTTGCCAGCGTTGCCTTGTTCGGCAACCCCGAGCAAAAGCAATCCCTGTTAGGCAGGACCGTCAGCGAAAACTGGTTCTGGGGCAATGCCACCAACGGCCTAGATAACCGCACCACGCTGACCTGGCGAGAGGCCGATGGCGACGATGCGGCGCATTTCGAACTCAACGGCATCAAGTCATTCTGCTCGGGCGCGACTGGCTCGGACATGCTGAATGTAACGGCACCACGCTCGGCTGATCCGGCCGATCGCGTGTTCATCTCGATTCCGACCAATCGTGCGGGCGTCACTGTACTCGACGACTGGGACAATCTGGGCCAACGTCAGACCGATAGCGGCTCGGTGACCTTCGACAAGGTACGCGTGGAGTCGCATGAAGTGCTCGGTCCACCAGGCACAGCTGGCACACCACGTGCCACCCTGCGTACGCTGGTATCGCAACTCATCCTGATCGAAATTTATATCGGCAATGCACAAGGTGCGTTGCTCAATGCCTGGCACTACACGCATGAACAGGGACGGCCGTGGTTTACCTCGGGCGTCAAACGTGCGATCGACGATCCATTCACGCAACAGCACTACGGCGACCTGCGGATTGCCTTGCGCAGTGCAATTGCACTGGCCGAATCGGCCGCACGTGATCTGCAACGTGCGTGGGAGCGTGGTGATGCCTTGACGGCAGAAGAACGCGGTGTACTGGCGGTCACGATCTACGAAACAAAGATCGTCGCTGCACGCGCCGCTCTGGAAATTACGTCAAAGATTTTTGAGGTGATGGGCGCACGGGCAACAGCTGCCAAGTACGGCTTCGACCGCTTCTGGCGCAACGTGCGCGTGCACACGCTGCATGATTCGCTCGATTACAAACTCAAGGATGTCGGTCAATGGGTATTGACCGGCGAAGTGCCGACGCCTTCGATCTACTCCTGAGTCATTCCGCATAATCCTGAAGAAACAGGCTAAGAACCCGCCGGCTTGCGTCGCAAGCCGAGTGCGATTCTGGCAGTCAGATACAAACCAAACAGGCCGCCAAGCAGCAATAACAGATCGCCCAAATCATCGCGCTCATCCATGTTCTGTCCCAGGATCGCAAGCGCCAGCAATACCATCACCAGATGAATGCAGAACACCGGCAGCGACGCCGCTCCCATGACTTCAAACATGCGCAAGCGTGGCAAGGCGAGGCGGATGCGTTCGCCGTAATGCATGATCAAGATCAGCAAGGCAAAGAAGTTCAGCATACGCAGCGGTCCGAGATGCCACTTGTCCTGCAGGGCATTGAGAAAATCATTGCCGGGAAACGGTACCTGCCCAACGATATGCCGCCATGCAAAAAAGAAGATGGCAGTCAGTAGCGCACCGATCACCAGCCAGACCGGAAACGGTTTGCGATCGCGCAACACGCCCTTTGCATCCATCGATCCCAGCCATAAACCGAATATCCACAAGAACTGCCAGGCAAATGTTTCGAAAGAACCGGTTTCGTTGAACGGCACCGGCAGGCCGGTGACGGACACGAGAATTTGATAAAGCCAGGCAGAGAATTCAAACTGGGAAACCACCCACAGCAAAATGCTGACGGTAAAGATGCCGCGCCAACCATTCTTCACGCCATAAGAAAGAATGAACGGACTCGCCAGCAGCAGCATCACGTACAACGGCAGGATATCGAGCAACGGCGGGTTGTAAATAAGCAGCGTCCCTGCCCATAAACCGGTCACCGGCTGATTCAGATAGAACCCAAGGTAATTGACGAAATCTTCCTGCTGATACTTGAGACCGAGTGCGGTGATCAGCGTGAACAGAAAGAGCAGGCAAGCCACATGGCAGCCATAGACCTTCAGGGTACGCAGCAGGAACGATCGACGCATGGATGGAATACCATCCCGTTCGGCCTTGCGTGTATTGATCATGCCGGCCATGAAGGCAGACAATATGACGAAGCCTTCAGCGGCGGAGACAAAACCGAGCGGCTGCCCCAGACCGATGCTGTAACGTGTTGGAAGATGGGTCGCAAACATCAGGACCAGCATCAGGCCGCGCAGAGCATCGAGCTCCCAGCGGCGACGGACTATATCGTTCATCTTTGAAATGGTATGCGCCGACCATGCCGACAAAATCAAAAACGCGCATTCATGAAGCAGAACAAGCGACGAACCGAGTAGACCGGGTCATGTTTCAAAAGTTCATGCAAATTTTACACGCCACTGTGTACGCAACGCATACAAGGTCTTGATGCTTGAACCGATTTATGGCGCCTTGACCGACTGCGCATCAAGCAAGCGGCCATCATGCCAGAGAACACATGCCGTCAAAACAGCCAATACCGCGCCCGTCAGGCAGATCATTCCCCAACCGCCATAATTCCACGCCAGCGACCCTGCCGCCGAACCCAGCGCCGCACCAATGAAATAACTGGTCATGTAGACCGCATTGATGCGTGCACGCGCTTCCGGCGCAAGTTGATAAACAATCTGCTGGTTGCTGATATGCAGTCCCTGCAAGGCCAGATCGATCAACAGCATACCGGCAAGAAACCAGAGCATGCTGCTGGCACCCAGATACAAGCCACCCCAGCTCAACAGCAGCAGCACGACACATACCATGCTGGTCTGGCGATCCCAGCCACGATCCGACAACCTGCCCGCCACATTGGCCATCAGTGCGCCTGCCACACCGATCAAGCCGACCAGTCCGATCTGCGCATCGTTCAGGCCATGTGAAGGACCAGACAGCAATAAGGCCATCGTCGAGAACAGGGCACTCACCGAAGCAAAGGCCAGCGCCCCGATCAGCGAGCGACTGCGCAAGCGCGGCATGTCACGAATCAGGGTCGCCATCGAACCCAGTATCTGCAGATAGCTGGCCCGCACCGGATTGCGCGACGACGGCAACACCAGCCACAAGGCCAGTGCAATCACCAGCATCGTCACACCCGCAACGCGATAAACCGTATGCCAGCCGCCAAGACCGGACAGCAAACCTGCCACGCTGCGCGCCGCAAGAATACCGATCAGCAACCCACTCATGACTATCCCGATCGCCCGCCCGCTACGCGAAGGATCGGACAAGGTCGCTGCCATCGGCACCAGGATTTGTGCCGCGACAGAAAACAGTCCGGCCATGATGATGCCGGCAAACAGCAATCCGATTTCGTTTGTGAACCCACTGATGAACTGTCCGGTTGCCGCCAACAACATCAACACCACGACCAGACTGAGACGCTCGAGTTTGTCGCCGAGCGGCACCAGCAACAACAGGCCGAACGCATAGGCAACCTGTGCAACGGTGACAGTCAGCGCAGCGGTCGCCTCACTGATCTGGAAACTGGCCGCAATGGAATGCAGCAGAGGCTGATTGAAATAATTGCCGCCGGCGCACAGGCCACACGCCACCGACATCAGCAGCAGCACAGGCGTGCTCAGGCCGGCACCGCGTGCTTCACCAGAAGATGGAGAATGAGAAGTCATGTGTGGACCGATTCCTCGTTATTGCCGCGTAGATTGCCGTGGAGATTGCCGCGGACGAAGATGACAATCGTCAGGCGAAAAACGCCGCGCAATCGCAAACATCACCAGCGATGCCAGCGCCATGAAGATCCATGCACCGGTAAGATCGGAAAACTGTTGGCGCACAATCCCGGCGATGAACGGGAACAAAGCCGCGAGGATATAACCGCCGCCCTGCGCAAACGCGACAATCTCACCAGCGCGTTGCGGACTGTCCGCGTGGTCCATTGCCACGATCAGCGACAACGGAAACAGTGCGCCGATACCGAAGCCCAGCATGACCGCCATCGGCCATGCAGCTGCAATCGGTATCGTAATCAACAGAATCAACGAGATCAGCAGCGACGAAATCGCGGCATACAGCGCAATGCGCCGGTCACGGATGCGATCGATCCAGGCCGAGACCGCCAGACCCACACACACCTCCGAAAGCGTCACCACGCCGAGCAATGAACCCGCCTGTGCCGGCGACCAGCCGAGTGCCGTGTAATAAGGCGGCAGCCATGCCAGCACTAGCGCATACGCACCGGTACCCAAACCGAAGAACACCATCAGCAACCAGGCACGTGGCAATCGCAACAATGACGACGAGACTTCTGCCGTCGATGGTACCGACACCGGTTCCGCTGGCCACACCATCCACCACAGCGCCACAGCCAGCAAGGCCGGCAAGGCCCAAACCGATAACGCAATTGTCCAGTCAGACAGCGTCGCGATATGCGGTGCGCTGACACCTGCAATCAAGGCACCGCCCATGATGGCCGTCGTGTAGAAACCCATCGCGCTGCCAGCCTTGCTGGCATAACGCTGGCGAATCAGCACCGGCAGCAAGGCCTGCACCAGCGCAATGCCGAATCCCGCAACGATGGCGGTCAGGATCAGCGAAAAACTTTGTGGATGGATGACACGTGCTGCACAGGCGAGCGCAATGGCGATCAGTCCGATCAGGATGCCGCGACTGACTCCGAACAACATGCGCAAGCGCGCCGCCAGCAGACCGAAGACGCCCATCAGGATCACAGGGATTGTGGTCAGCAGACTCGCCGCGGTGTTGCTCAATCCTGTATGCGCCTGCATGTCGTCCAGCAGCGGCCCGATCGTCGCCAGCGCAGGACGCAGGTTCAGACCGATCGCAATGATGGCGACGGAGAACAACGCAAGGGATGTACGGGAACGCGTCATGAACGGCCTTGAAGGTCAAGCGGGAACAGGATAAAGTATCTCTACGTCGAGACATTATAGCAAAACTATCTCTACATCGAGATAGTTCAGGGAGAGTGGAATTGGACAGAGCAGAAAAAGCCGCGCAGCAGTGGCGCAAGGAACGCCCGGATATTGAAGTCGCACCGATGGTGCTGCTGGGCCGATTGCAGGAAGCCGCACTCGTCATCGCGCGCGATAAACTCAATCCATTGTTTGCCGAACATGGCCTGCAGCCAGGTGAGTTCGACGTGCTGGCGACCTTGCGTCGCAGCGGTGCACCCTACTCGCTGACACCGACTGCCTTGTACAACACGGCGATGATCTCGTCCGGCAGCATGACCAATCGTATCGAGCGACTGGAAAAAGCCGGTCTGGTCAGTCGCAATGCGCATCCCACCGATGGCCGCGGTTCACTCGTCGCCCTCACCGACGCGGGCCTGGCGCTGATTGAAGACATGATCGGCGCGCATGTGAAGAATCAAAAGACGATCTTGCGCACCTTGAGCAAGACCGAGCAAGCGCAGCTCAGTGTCCTACTGCAAAAACTGCTGGCCGATCAGTGCCCGCCGCTCGACTGAACTGCGGGCTTGCGACTCGCCCCTGCCTCCATCGCCAGATAGCCGATGATCGCCAAACCCAGCGGGATGAAGTAATAGAACGTGCGATAGAGCAGCAAGCCGGCCAGCAGTTCGCTCGACGGCATGCGGTGTGACAGCAAGGCCACGAACACTGCTTCGATCACGCCTAGTCCGGCCGGCACATGCGTGATGACACCGGCAATCGCCGCGATCAGCAACACACTCAGCACATCCACGTAGGCAATCTTTTGCTGCAGCAGCACATAGATCACCACACCCATAATCATCCAGTTGGCACAGGAGATCACCAGTTGCACCAGGCCGAACGGCAGTGACGGCAACGCCACTTCATGACCGCGTATGGAAAAGGTCTTGCCACCGCGTACGGCACACAGGATCAGATAAACCAGCACGATGCCAACCAGTGGAATGCCGAGCAGATGCAGCTGTGCCGTGTCCATCGCCCATGAGGGCGGCAACGTCAACGGGCGGAACCAGAAAATTACCCCCGCAACCAGCATGTAGCCAAGCCAGTTGGTTGCCATGCTGGTCGCCACCACGCGCGTGACGGTATTTGCATCCAGCCCCAGCCGCGAATACAGCCGATAGCGGAACGCCACGCCGCCAACCAGCGATCCGAAGTTGAGATTGAAGGCATAGCTGATCATGGTGACGCTGACAACCTGCCACACCCGCAAGCTATGCTTGACCAGATAACGTCCCAACAGATCGAAACAGCCATACAGACCATGACTGCAGAGGGCCAGCAAGAGCGAGGGCCATAGAGCGAGAAGTGAACGTTCCTTCAGAGTACCAAGGACTTCTGCCCATTCGATGGTGCGGGCATGCTTGACGATCAGATAGGTGACGATGACGAAGAACGTCACCTTGAGCGCACGCATCAACCACGGCCACCATGGACGACTGCGCCAGCCATGTTCGGCTGCAGATACCTCCTTCGCCACGTCAGAGCGGGTTGCACCCTGCTGCGAAGGCGGCGAAACCTGCGTCATCATGCTTCCTGCGCGGCTGCGTCAACCGAGGCAGCGGTTTGCGTGCGATGCGCGGCTTTCAGCGATGGCGCATGTGTTGGCAGCCATCCCATCCACGATGGATAGCGGCGCAGAATATGAAACAGGAAATAGCTACGCGTCAGACGCCACCAGGTCGGTTCCTGAATGTCCTTGATTGATAGCTTCTTGCAGCTCTCGCTCATCAGGCGATCAAGACTCTTGCCGAGCTCCGCATTGAATTCGCGATCGCGGATCATGACATTGGCTTCAAGATTCAGGGCCAGACTCAAGGGATCCAGATTGCTGGAACCAACGGTTGCCCACTCATCATCGACCAGCGCGACCTTGCCGTGCAAGGGACGATCGCAGTATTCATAGATTTTTACGCCCGCACTCAACAGGTGGTGATACAGCATGCTCGCGGCATACTGCACGATCGGCATGTCCGGATTGCCTTGCAGGATCAGCGACACATCCACGCCGCGTCGCGACGCATGGCGCAAGGCCTTGAGAAACCGATAACCAGGAAAAAAATAGGCATTGGCAATCACAATGCGCTTTTGTGCCAGTCGAATCGCCAGACGGTACTGGCGTTCAATATCGTTGCGGTTGTGGTGATTGTCACGCCATACAAAGACCGCCAGTGCGCCCTGCGGCTTGTCTGTCGATACGGCAGCCCCGCGGCGGCGGAACCAGCGACGGCGCTCCTGCGTTTTTTTCACCGCAGCCTGTGCAAAGCTGTACATGTGCGACACGATCGGCCCATGTACCTCGACCGAGTAATCCTGCTTGGCTTCCGGGCCAAAGTCAGCCAGATGGTCCGCCGAAAAATTGATGCCGCCAATAAAGCCGGTGGTGCCGTCAATCACGATCAGCTTGCGATGCAGACGGCGGAACAGGTGAACGCGACGGAAGATACCAGGAGCCGGATCGAAGACATGCACCCGCACGCCCGCATGCGTCAGGGTCGAGATGAATTCTTCAGACAGATCAGGCGAACCCCAGCCATCGATCGTCATGTCGACTTCAACACCACGTTGCGCCGCTTCTACCAATGCCTTTTGCAAGGCGCGACCGACCTTGTCATCGAACAGGATGAAGGTTTCGAGATAAATATCTTTCTTTGCCGCGGCAATTGCCTCGTACACTCGGGGAAAGAATGCCTCACCGTTTTCCAGTAGCGAGAAACTGTTGCCATCGACCCAGCGCTGTCTCAAGATAGCCTCTTCATGATTTACATTTGGCACATGCCAGACCGCATGCCGAGCATCACTTGCATAATGCTGGCCGCAGATCGATCCATTGCTGTAAAGTAATCGGCACAGCGTACAAAGTCTGTGCGCTGACTCACAATCTGACAACCGCACTACAACCATACGACAACCGCATTTCCGCCTATTGTCCGTTTTTATTGCCCGCTGCTTTTTGGTGTTTATTGCTGCTTATTGCCTTTGCGCAGCATCATTGTTCGTCAACGTACATAAAAAACGTTTTGCCATCCTTACAATTAGTTGTACCGAACGTTGTCACTGAACGGAGGCACCTGCACAACTGATTACGTTGGTTGTGCAACAGGTAGTCTGCCTCCTTTCGTTTTCGCTTCATCACACAACAAGAAAGGAACCGACATGGCCACGAAAATGAGTGGAGAAAGTGCGTCCCTGCACACCCTTCATCTGATCGAAGAACAACTGCAAGTCCTGCCGATTTCCATCGCCACGATCCTTCAGGCATCCGAAGTGGGAGCAGTCGAGTCCGAACTGCTCGACAATCTGCTACTGAAAAGAAAACCGCATCCAAACAAAACCGGGTCCGGCGGCAACATCGTCGCGGATAAAGCACAACCAACCGAAGACATCGACTTTCGCGAATCCAGCCAGTATCTGCGTGATCATCCACTGGAAAAAATGGATTACGTGCGCGTCGTCGTCAGCAATGCCTTGCTCGCCGTTGGCACCTACATGCGCGAACACGACATGGCTGCCATGCGCACGCCGGAAATCCAGTTCCTGTTCCACCTCATCAACGCCATCAACAATAACAACAGCTTCAAGGTCAATGAAGGCTACATCCCGATGGCGACCTTCGATGGACTGGTCATCGACAGCCGCCTGAACGGCACACCGGTATTTGCCAAAGGCGAACAGGAAGGCTTTCTGGAAATCGGCGATGCGGTCGCATTGCTGCAGTGGCTGTCGCGCTACATGCGCGGCGAGAAGAAGTTTATTTCTGGTGGCGATGCAGGCTAAACAGGATCCTTGCAACGCACCCATAAAAAATGCCGGCTTCAAACCGGCATTTTTATTTCAGACCCAGGTCCTGCTGCATTCGCGCTTTAAGCCTTTGTTGCTTCAAGATTTTCTGCTTCACGATTTGCACGTTCGATGCCTTGTGCAATAAAGCGTTTGCGCATTGGTGACAACACAAACTTGGCAGTCAGGCCGGCAGTGATCGTCACGATCGCAGCAAGGATGAAGACGCGATTCCAGTTACCGCCAACAGCCAGCAGTGAAGCCACTGGCACCAGCGCTGCTGCTGCACCCTTTGCCGTGTACAGGGTACCGGCATTGGCTGAAGCGAACTTGCTGCCGAAGGTATCGCCACAGATCGCTGGGAAGATCGAGAAAATTTCGCCCCAGAACATGAAGATCAGCGCAGCGAACACCATGAATGCAATCGGATTGTGACCCCACTGCATCAGACCCAGCAATGCCAATCCTTCACCGATGAAGACAATCACCATCGTATTTTCACGACCGATCTTGTCCGAGATCATGCCGCACAAGGGACGAGTCAAACCGTTGGCTACGTTATCGATCGACAGGGCCATGGTCAGCAGTGGCAAGGTCGCACCGAACAAGGTGATGGGCGTACCGGCAATACCGAAGTCATGTGCAATCGGACCAAGCTGGGCCGTCGCCATCACGCCACCGGCAGCCACGGCAACATAGATTACGTAGATCAGCCAGAACACTGGTGTTTTGAGCATCTGTTTTGGCGTGTAATCAGCGGTGACCACCGTTTTTGCACCTTTGGCATGTTCCGGTGCGCGTGGGCGAACCAGGAACAGTGCAAGCGCAAAAATCACCACGCCTTGCAGGATGCCAAACGTCAGGAATGTTTTTTCATAGCCCTGATTGGCGATCATGTTGGCAATCGGGATCACGGTAATCGCCGCGCCCGCCCCAAAGCCTGCGGCGGTCAATCCTGCAGCCAGACCGCGACGATCGGGAAACCATTTGAGCGCATTACCCACGCAGGTGCCATACACACAGCCGGCGCCGACACCAGAGATGACGGCAGCGGTGTAAAGCAAAGGCAGACTGTCGGCATAACTGTTGAGCACCCAGCCAATGCCGGCGAAGATCGCACCACCTGCAACGACCGGACGTGGGCCGAACTTGTCGCCCAGCCAGCCTTCAATCGGCACCAGCCAGGTTTCGGTGACGATGAATATCGAGAAAGCGAGCTGGATCGCAGCCGTTCCCCATTGATGTTTTGCGTTCATCGGTTCGACGAACAGGGTCCAGCCGTACTGCAGATTAGCCACCAGTCCCATGCAAAGAATACCGATGATGAGCTGCACCCAGCGGTTTTTAAAGCCGGTGAGTGGCTGCACAGGGAGTGCAGACGTTTGTACTTGAGCCATGACATTTCTCCGTTGTGTCGGGATGAATTTACTATACTCGTGAATATTTCATTTTTGAATTAAATATTCGTTAAGAAATTAAATAAATCGTGTCTTGGAGAGAATATCGTCAGTAGAGAGGGGTTAAAAATACGCGTTAATGCGTAGCCGAGGCATGGCCATAACGCGCCCGCGTTATTTGACCCGCTGCTTTTCAAGCTTGCGCGCCAGTGTGCGCCGGTGCATGCCAAGACGACGTGCCGTTTCGGAGATATTGAAATCGGTCTCGACCAGTACTTGATGAATGCGCTCCCATTCGAGCGTTTTGATCGAGGTGGACCGATTGGTCAGTTCGATCTCGGTGGTCCCGGCAACGTGGTTGAACGCCGCCTCGATGTCGTCCGTATTCGATGGTTTGGCCAGATACTGACAGGCGCCGAGCTTGATTGCCTCTACCGCCGTTGCAAGACTGGCAAAGCCCGTCAGCACGACAATCAGCATGTCCGGATTATGTTGATGCAGCATCTGCACGCAGGCCAGACCGGAAGAATTGCCTTCCAGCTTCAGATCGACCACGGCATAGCCGGGGGAATGTTCCTGCAGCACCTTGGCCGCTTCATCCTGATTGGCAGACAGCAGCACTTTGTAACCGCGACGTTCGAACGACCGCGACAAGGTTCGTGCAAACGCCGTATCGTCCTCGATAATCAAAAGCTCTCGATCAAGCGACATGCTGTTCGTCTCCTTCCAGACTGATTGAGGACAGTGGCAATACCACTTCGACGATCGCCCCGCCCTCGTCCCTATTCTGTGCAACGATAGTGCCGCCAAGCTTGCGCGCGACGTTTACCACCAAAAACAATCCCAGCCCTCTGCCCGGCCTGTCCTTGGTCGACTGATACGGTTTGCCCAGCTGCGGCAACATCGCCGGCGGAAAACCAGGGCCCGCATCGGTGATGCGCAGGCACAAGGACTCGCCTTCGCGCGAGACATCGAAACCGACCCACCGTGGCGAGGCTTCGGCTGCGTTATCCAGCACATTGCAGATCATCTGCTTGAGCACGGAATCGAAAGCGACCGGAATATCCTGCTCGATGCGATTGACGTAATCGAAGGCATCAATGCTGCGCGTCTCACGCCATTCGCTGACCAGTTCATCAAGGAAAGTACGCAGCGTCGTCTTGATCGAGGACTCACCTCGCGCCTCGCCAGCCGACAGCAGAATGCTGCTGACAATGCCTTTACAACGCAGGATCTGTGCTTCCATCTCGGCAATTTCGGCCTGCACTTCACTGTTCTGAAATTCTGGCATGCGCCGCCAGTCGCCCAGGATGACAGCTAGGGTCGACAACGGCGTTCCCAATTCATGCGCCGCGCCAGACGCCAGCAGACCCATGCGCACAATATGTTCTTCCTCGACCGCGCGATTACGCAGATTAGCCAGCTCGGCATCACCGGCACGCAAATTGGCATTGATGCGAATGATGAAAAACGCCAGCAAGGCCGCATTCAACACGAAGCAGATCAGGATGCCTTGTACGTACAGGCTGAAGAAAAGAGACTCGCTTTCGCTCGGCAAAACCAGAGGATGCGAAAACGCCGACAAACCAACCAGACAGGTACTGGTAATACCGACAATCATCCAGGTCGACCAGGCCTCAAGCAACAAGGCGCTCAAAATGATCTGCAGCAGGTAAAGAAAAACGAAGGGATTGGTAGTACCACCGCTCAGGTACAACTGCGCGGTCAGGATCGCAACGTCGACCAGCATCGCCAGGAAGAGCTCCTTGTTCGACACCATCGGGCGTTCGTGCCAGCGCAAATGACTGGCGAGATTGAATGCAATCAGGCAGACCAGTACTTCCAGCATCAAACGTACTGGCAGCTCGATACCGAACACCACCGTGACGACAAAAATGGTCGACAGCTGGCCGATCACCGCGATCCAGCGCAACTGAATCAGTTGCTGCATGTTCTTGTGACCGGTCATGCCAGCACCGAGCGCATCTCTCCAGCGCAGCTTGGCGCCCGGCTCACTGACGGCGGTTTCGCTTTTTCCTGACATTCAGGCTTCCGTTGCTGTACTAACTTAGTCGATGTGGCTGGCGGTGTGGCTAGTGACGCGGCGCTTGCGCTCTGTCCGAACCATCCAGAACACGATACCGATGACCATCAAAGCCAGAGCATACCAAGTCAGGGCATAAACCAGATGATTATTGGCAAATGAAATAACGGTCAGCCCGCCCACAGGCTGGGCGTCAACATCCTGCACAGAACTTCCGCCCGCATTGCTGTTAGCATCGGCATCGATGAAATATGGCGCTACACGCGTCAGCTGACGCGACGCTGCAATCGCCTCGACATCACGTGAGTGCCAGCGATCGGTGGCCGGATCGTTTTTACGCAGAAAACCACCGGCCGGTTCACTGATTCGCAACAGGCCATTGATGGTTACGGCCTCACCGGATACCTGTTGCTGAGAATCCGCACGGGCAGTCGTACCGGCTTCCGTCATGTTTTCAGCACTGGTCGCAGCACGAATTTTCGCCGCGCCCTGCGCCGTGACAAACCCCCGATTGATCAGGACGATATTGCCATCGGCTTCACGCAACGGCGTCAGTAGCCAGTAGCCTGCGCCCAGTTCAGTGGTCGCCTGTGTCAATGCCGCATCTTGATGCAGAAAATGTCCGCTGACGCTGACATGACGATACTCATCCGACCCGGCAGAAATCTGCGACCAGCGATCCTCAGCCGGTGCTGACACTGCCGGCGCATGTGCACGCTGCTCAACACGCTCGATCAGTGCCAGTTTCCATTGCAGACGCACTACTTGCCACGTCCCCAGTGAGACGAATCCGAGGATCAGCACGACAGCCAGTATGCCCAATACCAGCTTTGCCAATCGTGAACGTAAAAGCGGCCCGGCTTCTTCCGAGGCCGAGCCGCTTGTCAGGCGTTGCCTGTCGATCATGGACGAGGCACGGGAGCCGACTGGCCTGCAGGCAAACCTGGCGGCAAATGCGTGCTATGCGACGCGTCGTGCATCATGCCCGGCATCATGTTGTGATTGAGGTGATACATGACCCAGATCGAACCGGCCAGCATGATCACCACCACGATGATCGTGAAGATCAGCGACAGCATCGACCAGCCACCCTCTGCCTTGTTGCTCATGTGCAGGAAGTAGATCATGTGAACCACGATCTGCACGGCAGCAAAACCGAGAATGATGAAGGCAGTGGTATTCGAGTTTTCGAACACATTGCCCATCACCAGCCAGAACGGGATTGCCGTCAGGATGACCGACAGGATAAAACCGATGGTGTAGCTTTTCAGACTGCCGTGATCGGCATGATCATCGTGACCGTGATGGCCGTGATCGTCATGTGCGTGTGCGTGATCGGTCATGGCAGTACTCCCATCAGGTAGACAAAGGTAAAGACGCCGATCCAGACCACGTCCAGGAAGTGCCAGAACATGGAAAGGCAAGTCATACGACGAATGTTTTCATGGATCAGACCGTGACGGTTCAATTGAACCATCAGGGTGATCAGCCAGATGATGCCGAAGGTGACGTGCAGACCGTGGGTGCCGACCAGCGTATAGAACGAGGACAGGAATGCACTGGTTTGCGGTGTCGCGCCGACATGCCACAGGTGATAGAACTCGTACAGTTCCAGACCCAGGAAGGCAGCGCCAAACAGGCCGGTGATACCGAGCCAGATTTGCGTCATCTTCAGGTCTTTGCGCTGCGAAGCCAGCATGGCAAAACCATAGGTGATCGACGACAGCAGCAGGAAGGCAGTATTGATCGCCACCAGCGTCAGGTCGAACAGTTCGGCTCCGGTAGGACCGCCTGCATAGTTACGGCCGAGCACCGCATACACTGCGAACAGCGATGCGAAGATCAGGCAGTCACTCATCAGGTAGATCCAGAAACCCAGCAGCGTGCTGTGTTCCGGATGATGCTCTTCCACGTAAAAACGTGGTTTGCCTTCGGCGCTCATGACGCCGGGAGTGGTTGCGGTAATGTCAGACATGTTTTTCCAGCAAGCGGGTGCGAGCTTCTTCCGTACGGTTCACTTCTTCCGCAGGGATGTAGTAATCGCGTTTGTAATTAAAGGTATGAATAATCGCGGCAGCAACGATGGTTGCGAAGGTCACGCCTGCCAGCAACCACATTTGCCAGACCAGGAAGAAACCCAGCAAACCGCTCAATGCCGAAATAACAAAACCGGCACCGGTATTCTTTGGCATGTGAATCGGCGTGAAGCCTTGCAGCGGACGTTCATAGCCCTGCTTCTTCATGTCATACCAGGAATCGTTTTCATACACGACTGGCGTGAAGGCAAAGTTATAGTCTGGTGGTGGCGACGAAGTCGACCATTCCAGCGTACGACCATCCCATGGATCGCCGGTCACGTCACGCAGCTTGTCGCGCTTGAGGAAACTGACACCGAACTGGATCAACATCGAACCGATACCCAGTGCAATCAGCACCGCACCAAACGCAGCGATCTGGAACCAGATCTGCAGCGATGGATCATCGAAGTGACTCATGCGACGGGTCACGCCCATCAGGCCCAGTACGTACAGCGGCATGAAGGCAACGTAGAAACCAACTACCCAGAACCAGAACGAGCACTTGCCCCAGAACGGATCCAGCTTGAAGCCGAATGCTTTCGGGAACCAGTAGTAAATACCGGCAAACAGACCGAACAGCACACCACCGATGATCACGTTATGGAAGTGAGCAATCAGGAACAGCGAGTTATGCAGCACGAAGTCGGCAGGTGGAATTGCCAGCATCACGCCGGTCATGCCACCGATAACGAAGGTGATCATGAAAGCGATGGTCCACATCATCGGCAGTTCGTACCGGATACGGCCGCGATACATGGTGAACAACCAGTTGAAGATCTTCGCGCCGGTCGGGATCGAAATAATCATCGTCGTGATCCCGAAGAACGAGTTGACGCTCGCCCCCGATCCCATTGTGAAGAAGTGATGCAGCCAGACCAGGTACGACAGAATCGTGATCACGACCGTTGCATACACCATCGAGGTATAGCCAAACAGACGCTTGCCGCAGTAGGTCGAGACCACTTCCGAGAAGATACCGAAGCACGGCAGGATCAGGATGTAGACCTCTGGGTGACCCCAGATCCAGATCAGGTTGACGTACATCATGGCGTTACCGCCGAGATCGTTCGTGAAGAAGTTGGTACCGACGAAACGGTCCAGCGCCAGCAACGTGATGACGGCGGTCAGGATCGGGAACGAAGCAACGATCAGCACGTTGGTGCAAAGCGAAGTCCAGGTGAAGACAGGCATCTTCATCATGGTCATGCCAGGCGCACGCATCTTGACGATAGTCGCGATCAGGTTAATACCTGACAACGTCGTCCCGACACCCGCAACCTGCAAGGCCCAGATGTAGTAATCGACCCCCACGTCCGGACTGCCAAGAATGCCCGACAGCGGCGGATAAGCCAGCCAGCCGGTTTTTGCGAATTCACCGATGAACAGCGACACCATGATCAGTACAGCGCCGAACGTGGTCATCCAGAAGCTGAAGTTATTCAGGAACGGGAACGCAACGTCACGTGCACCAATTTGCAGTGGCACAACATAGTTCATCAGGCCGGTCACGAGCGGCATCGCCACGAAGAAGATCATGATCACGCCGTGGGCAGTGAAAATCTGGTCGTAGTGATGGGCGTTCAGGTAACCGAGGTTGTCACCGAAGGCGACTGCCTGTTGCAGACGCATCATGATCGCATCGGCAAAGCCGCGCATCAGCATGATCAGACCGAGGATCATGTACATGATGCCGATCTTCTTGTGGTCGATACTGGTAATCCAGTTGCGCCACAGCGGGCCCCACAGGCGGAAATACGTCAATGCGCCGACCATGGCCATACCGCCAAGGACGACGGCAATGAATGTCACGATAAGGATTGGCTCGTGGGTCGGGATCGCATCCCAACCCAGACGGCCAAATATCAGATGGTTAGTATGCTCTTGCATCATCACTCTTCACTAAATTTGGGGTCGAAGTGCAGACTTCGTCATTGATCAATGCCAGACGTGCTGCTGCTTCAGTTTTGGACATGTTTCTGGCCAGTGCATCGATACGCAGACGATTTGCATCTGCCGCCATCGTGTCCTTCATGCAGACGGTGCCTGGCTCAACGCAACGGTTGACGACAGCGTCAAACACTTCCTTGTCCAGTTTCCCGTAACGACGGACCGGCTCGCGCTCACTTGGTTTTTCAAGTTCGACGTAGCTGGTGCGATCCAGCGAATCAGCATGCTCAGCCTTGGTCTTTTGGACAAAGGTTGCAAACTCTTCATCGCTGACAGCGTGATACTTGAAGCGCATGTGCGAGAAGCCTGCACCACTGTAGTTCGCCGAGAAGCCGTCATAGACGCCCGGCTTGTTCATCACGGCATTCAACGTGGTTTGCATGCCGCCCATTGCGTAGATCTGACCTGCCAGCGCCGGAATGAAGAATGAATTCATTGCGCTCGACGAGGTGATCTGGAAGCGAATTGGCGTATCAACTGGTGTTACCAACTCATTGACCGTCGCGATACCTTGTTCTGGATAGATGAAGAGCCATTTCCAGTCCAGTGCCACGACTTGCACAATCATCGGCTCGTGATCTGGCGCCAGTGCGCGCTCGGCATCAATACGATCCAGCGGACGATACGGATCCAGCTTGTGTGTGCTGACCCAGGTAATCGCACCAAGGATGATGATGATCAGGAGCGGCGCGCCCCAGATCAGCAACTCGAGCTTGGTCGAGTGATCCCAGTCCGGCTCATAGCGTGCCTCGGTATTGCCCTGGCGATAGCGCCATGCAAAAACGAAGGTAAGAATGATGACCGGCACAATAATCACCAGCATCAGCAGCGTCGAAACGATGATGAGGTGGGCCTGCTGTGCGGCGATATCACCAGACGGATTAAGTACGACCATGTCGCATCCGGCAAGCAATATGAGCGGCAACAGCCATAAACCGCGACGTGTTAGTAAATGAGTCATTCCGTACATACATAGGTTGGGGAGGCTGCGACTATAAGCGCAATTACTCAAGCTGCCGATTGGACGTTTTGTCCCACCTGTACAGAAATCGGGTGTAAATTAGACATAACAGTCTTTTTAAGTGAGGTAGAGCAGGAGTATTCAGTGCAATAACACATGAAAGATGGAGGAGAGGATCATGGCTAACACCTATCAAGCAGGGCTTTCTACAGACTCCGCAGCACTTGGTCCCGGCAGTTCCGCAAGCAGAGATGCACGCAATCTGAACGCGCACGGCAAAATCGAACCTGAAGAGATCGCCATCGGCGTCATTATCGGGCGAACTTCCGAGTATTTTGACTTTTTCGTCTATGCCATTGCCTCCGTGATCGTCTTCCCGACGCTCTTCTTTCCTTTCGAGGAACGGCTGACCGGCACACTGTATTCCTTCGTTATCTTTTCCTTTGCTTTCCTCGCCCGCCCGTTCGGGACCGTGCTGTTTATGAAAATACAACAGCGCTTCAGTCGGGAATCCAAGCTGACAATGGCATTGTTCCTGCTCGGCTTTTCGACGGCCGGCATTGCATTTTTGCCAACTTATGCAACGCTGGGCGTGACGGCCATCGTGCTGTTGTCTCTGTTTCGTATTGGTCAGGGCATCGCGCTAGGCGGTTCGTGGGATGGCCTGCCTTCCCTGCTCGCGCTGAATGCACCGCCTGATCGTCGCGGCTGGTACGCCATGCTGGGCCAATTGGGTGCACCGTTCGGCTTCATCATCGCAGCTGGCCTGTTTGCCTACCTGATGAGTGAACTGTCGTTGCCAGACTTCCTTGAATTTGGCTGGCGCTATCCGTTTTATGTGGCCTTTGCCATCAACGTCGTCGCGCTGTTTGCCCGTCTGCGTCTGGTGTCGACCCCTGAATACACCCACTTGCTGGATGAACAGGAGCTGCAGCCGACCAGTGTCCGCGAACTGACCCGCAGCCAAGGACGCAATGTGCTGATCGGCGCACTGGCCGCACTCGCCAGCTATGCACTGTTCCACGTCGTCACCGTGTTCCCGCTGTCGTGGATCAACCTGTATTCGGCCCGCTCGATCAGCAACTTCCTGGTGATTCAGGTGGCTGGCGCAGTACTGGGTATCCTGGGTGTGCTGTTCTCCGGCTTGATTGCGGATCGCTTCGGTCGACGTAATACGCTGGGCACGCTCGCTGCGGCGATTGCGATTTTCAGTGCCTTCGTTCCAGCCATGATGAGCGGCGGCATTGGCGGTCAAAACACCTTTATCCTGCTGGGCTTCTTCCTGCTGGGTCTGTCGTATGGTCAGGCAGCGGGTGCCGTATCCGCTAACTTCCAACGCAAATACCGTTACACCGGTGCTGCGCTGACGTCGGATCTGGCCTGGTTGACCGGTGCCGGTTTTGCTCCACTGGTCGCCCTGGGCCTGTCGGCACACTTCGGACTGGGTTATGTCAGCCTGTATCTGCTGTCCGGCGCGGTCTGTACCCTAGCGGCCCTGAGTATTAATCGTGCGCTGGAGATCCGCAACTAAGCAGTTAGTTAATCCCTGGCATCTTCAAGGCCTTGCGGCAACAACCGCAAGGCCTTTTTATTTGCCTTTCCTGAACATTGCACAAACCTTCCGCGTGAAATCAAAAAATTGCTGAACTATCACGATTTTTATGACTCACTCAGTTTCACCGAAGGAGAACATCCATGTCTACCTCACTCAATGGAATGCGCATTGCCATTCTCGTTACCGACGGATTTGAACAGATTGAACTGACTTCGCCGAAAGCGGCGCTGGAAAAAGAAGGCGCTACGGCCATTATTGCCGGACAACAAAAAGGCCGGGTTCAGGGCTTTCATCATGACAAAAAAGCCGATCACTTCCCCGTGGACCAGATTTTTGACGATATCGATCCCAATGATTTCGATGCAGTGCTACTGCCCGGCGGCGTCCAGAATTCGGATGCCATCCGCTTGATCGAGCCTGCGCGCACATTCGTGCAAGTCATGCAAAAGCAGAACAAGCCGATTGCCGTCATCTGTCACGGTGCCTGGCTGCTTGTCTCGGCAGGCCTGGTCAAGGGGCGCACTTTAACCAGCTGGCCCTCCCTGCAGGATGATATTCAGAATGCAGGAGGGAAATGGCTTGATCAGGAAGTCGTGACCGATGACAACTGGATCAGCAGCCGCAAGCCGGACGACCTGCCAGCCTTCAATAAGGCCGTGATCAAGGCCATCGCCGACTACAAGCACCAAAGCGTCGGCGGCACGGAAGATGAAAACGCCGTGGGGCTGGCTGCCGGCTAAGCAAGTCCATCTTTTTTAAACCAATCTCAGGCAATCGCATCGGGCGGTTGCCTGTTTTCGTATTCGGTCGCACTCAGGAAGCCAGACCGTTTTTTACAAGCACCATGCTCAAGTGGTGCTGATTCACCGTTTCAAGGGAGCATCAAACATGACGAGAAGTACGACCTCTGCACACATCAAACGACGGACCTCTGCCTTCTGCCTGCTGGCCGCCACCACCCTCACCGCCTTTTCTGCCCATGCGGCAACGGTCACCCTGAACAATGGGGACCAGATTTCCGGCACGCTAAAGCAATTGACCGACAACACGGTGATCTTTGAATCGTCCGTCTTTGGCGAGATCAAAATTCCGTTCGAGCAGGTCAGCAAACTCACTACCGACGATGACGTCCGCGTCAAGTTGAGCGATGGCACGGCGCTCAAAGGCAAGGTCGCCGTACAGGACAATGGTGATGTACTGATTGCCGAACAACCGACTGAAGCGCCACGCGCCGTACCGCGCCAGCAGGTCGCCGCCTTCAATCCACCGATCATCGACGAATCCGTGAAATACAGCGGCCGTCTGGATCTGGGTGGCGCCATGAACCGCGGCAACTCGACCGATGAGAAACTGAACATCAACGGCGAACTCGTTGCACGCGATATCAAGAATCGCTACACGCTCGGCTGGGAGTTCAATGAAGCCAGTTCGGCCGAAGTCACGACCACCTCCAATCGCCGGCTTCTCGGTAAATATGACCGTTTCCTGACCGAGAAGGATTACATCTTCTTCAGCCTCAAGGGCGAAACCGACAAGATGGCCGATCTGGATTTGCGAACCTCGATCGGTACCGGTTACGGTCGCCAGTTCATCGAAACGCCGCAGACCAAGTTTTCCGGCGAGGTCGGTATCAACTACGTCAAGGAACGCTACAACACTGCGCCGGACGAATCCTTTCCGACACTCAGCCTTGGCATGAAATACGATCGCAAACTGTGGGATGACAAGCTGGTGTTTTTTGAATACCTGACCGTCGATGCCAGTCTCGAAGACGCCAGCGATACGCTGGTGCGTAACCGCATCGGCTTCCGTGTGCCGATCGCCAAAGGATTGAATCTGAGCACGCAATTCAATCTGGATTACGACAACCAGCCGGTTCCCGGCAAGAAGAAAAGCGATCGTGCCTTCATTGTCAGTATTGGTTACGGGTTTTAAGGTCCGTTTTAAGTACACTGCTAAGTACGGCTTAAATACGGGCGTCAGTCTGTTCCCTATCCGTATAGCGTACCAAGCTGACCAAAAGCAAAAGCCGACTCCTGTACCCTGAGTCGGCTTTTTCATTATTTTCCGTTCAACAAAAGCATCCGTATATCTCGTCACTGCCGCCTGCCAGATGAATCCATTGAAATCCATGCTGTATGTCATTGCCTTATGCGTCATGCTGGCCATCGGCGGCTGCAGTTCCCTCCCCTCGCTAGCAAACAGGACACAGAGCAGCGCGCTTGACGAAACGGAATCGAATGCGACGACGCTGGGCCGCGCCAACGCGCCACGTGTTGCGTCCAATCCGGACAAGTCCGGCATCCATGTCCTGCAGGATGCGCACGATGCGTTCGCCGCCCGCATTCTGCTGGCGCACGCAGCTGAAAAAACGCTGGATGTGCAGTACTACATCTGGCACAAGGATCTGACCGGCACCATGCTGTTCGAGGCGCTGCACAAGGCAGCAGATCGCGGCGTGCGCGTGCGACTTCTACTCGATGACAACAATACTGCCGGACTGGATACGATTCTGTCTGCGCTCGATGCGCATCCGAATATCGAAGTCCGCCTGTTCAATCCATTCGTACCGCGACAGCTGCGTATCATCGGCTATCTGACTGATTTCTCGCGTGCCAATCGGCGCATGCATAACAAATCGTTTACCGCAGACAACCAGGCCACCATCATCGGCGGACGCAATATCGGCGACGAATATTTTGGCGCTACCAGCGGCGTATTGTTTGCCGATCTGGATGTACTGGCGATTGGTCCGGTCGTCAAGGATGTCTCCAGCGATTTCGACCGTTACTGGAGAAGCGAATCGTCCTATCCGGTCGGTCTGGTTCTGCCGCCCATCGACGCAGCAGAACTCCAAAAACTGACGGTCGATGCATCCAACGCCGAGCGCCATGCCGCAGCAAGTGCCTACATGCGTGCATTACGCGATTCGACCCTGTTGGGCAAGTTGAAAAAAGGCGACTTGCCTCTTGAATGGGCGCAAACGCACATGCTCAGCGACCATCCGGGCAAAGGCCTGGGACTGGCAAAAGATCACGAATTGATCACGCATGACCTGTTGCGCATCATTGGCGACGCCACCTCGGAGGTCGAACTCGTCTCGCCCTATTTCGTTCCGACGCAGGCGGGCGTTGATGCGCTGGTAGCGATGAAGAAAAAAGGCATACGCATCCGGATTCTTACTAATTCGCTTGATGCAACCGATGTTGCAGCGGTCCATGCCGGCTATGCAAAGCGACGTGCGCCCTTGCTGAAAGCGGGTATCGAATTGTTCGAGTTACGTCGGCTTGCACATTCTGCGCAAAAGCCGGAGAGTAAAACCAAATTCGGCAGCTCGGGCTCCAGCCTGCATGCCAAGACATTTGCGATTGATCGTGAGCGAGTATTTGTCGGCTCGTTCAACTTCGACCCGCGCTCCGCAAGACTCAATACCGAACTGGGCTTCATCATCGAGAGTCCGGCAATGGCGGCACAAATCGACGATGCCTTTGACAATGATATTCTGAACAATGCCTATACGGTGCATCTGGATGAAAACGGCAAGCTGTACTGGAGCGAACTGATCGACGGCACATCGGTCCGTCATGACGTCGAGCCAGAGACCTCGTTGTTCCAGCGCGGTGCCGTGTGGTTTCTGTCGATTCTGCCGATTGAGTGGTTACTGTAATGCTGGCTGCTGATGATTGCACTATTGATGCCGTAGCACGTACGCGGAACGACACTGCATGGCTGATCTGCATGCAGCAGAAATAAAAAAAGGGATCAAGACAACTGATCCCTGAAAAATGCCTTGGCGATCCTATGCCAAGGACTCCGCATAGCCTGTACCTGGCATCGTGATGCAGTGCATGTCTCTGACACGCGCCATCAATTGCTCAATCTCACTGTTCTTTGCAAAAAAGTGCTCAACACCATGATCGCGGACAAGCTCGCGATAGTCCGGCGCACTGCAGTTGCTCAAAATCCATATTCTGGTGCGGTTGCCGGACTGGCGAATGCGTCGTAGCGCTTCAATCCCGTTCCCACTTTCCAGACCAATATCCATCAGCACCAGATCCGGGCGCTTGCGGTTGACTACCTCGACCGCCTCATCCTCACTGGCCGCGTGCCCTACCACCTGCACACCCTGAATTCGCGCCAGTTGCAAGGTCAGCCTTGCCCGCACAATCACCGAATCTTCTACCAGAACGATCTTCATCGCAGACTCTCCTGTCACATCACACATCACATGTCAGGATTTTAGGAATTCCTCGCCCCATCGCCCAGTCGCAAAGCCCCTTCTCAAGCGACAAGAAAGACTGAAAGCAGCGTAAGGAAACCCTTACGGAATCGATGTGATGAACGACTTAAATGTCTTTTTGAAAAATATTTTGCTGTCACTGCATCCAAACGCCTCGCTCGCGTGTAGTAGAAGTATCAACAGGCTTTGCCCGTTGATCTCTTTCTCAACTCAATAAGGAAAACGCCATGAAAACAATGCATACAGTTGCTCTGATGTCCGCCGTCGTTGTTCTGTCCGCCTGCTCCAGCATGGATGGCAAATCTGCCGCCAAGCCGTTTTCCCAGGATGGCCTGCCGACCGCAGTCCAGGTTCCAGCCGGTAACAAGGTGGCAATGGAAACAGTCGGCACGGGCACGATCTGGTACGAATGCAAAGCCAAAAAAGATGCAGCCGGTCAGTTTGAATGGGTGTTCGGCGGACCTGATGCGCCGCTGGCCAATCGTAGCGGCAAATCCGTCGGCAAATACTATGGCCCACCAGCAACATGGGAAAGCAATGATGGCTCGAAGCTGACCGCAACCCAGGTCGCCGTGGCACCTGCTGGTACCGGCAATATTCCTTACCAACTGGTCAAGGCGAATCCTGCAACGGGTAGCGGTGCGATGAATGGCGTGACGTATATCCAGCGCGTGGCAACCAAAGGCGGCGTCGCACCAGCTAGCGCTTGCGGTGCTGGTAACGTAGGCGCCAAGGAAACGGTCAAGTACCAGGCTGATTACATTTTCTGGAAAGCCGGTATGTAATAACCGTTGTTTTCGAGGAAACGATCACGCGGTCATCTGATCGCGTGACGTTATAATCGGTTGCCACATTGTCAAAAGCCAACTCTGACTGGAAACAATATTGACAACCGATTCCTTCGATTACGAAGCCGCGCTGTACGCCTGCGCACGCGGTGAGCAGCAGGCCTTGCAGCGCATTTACTTGCAGGACGGCAAACGTTTGCTCGGTGTTGCGTTGCGCATCGTGCGCGATCGCCAGTTAGCGGAAGACGTGGTGCATGACGCTTTCGTCAAAATCTGGAAGAAGGCTGACAGCTTCAATGCAGCCAGTGGTGCAGGTCGAGGCTGGATACATAGCATCGTTCGGCATCAGGCATTGAACGTCATCCGTGACCGTGAACGCGAAACTGCAGCGGACGAAGAAACGCTGGAAGCAATGGATGCAGCACAGCTGGAACATATGTCAGATGCCTTTAGCATCGGTCCCGATCTCGGTCGTTTAAACGATTGCTTGTCGGCACTCGATACGCCGCGTCGCAATAGTCTGCTCTTTGCTTATGTAGAAGGTTGCAGTCATCGCGAAATCGCCGAGCGTCTCAAGTCACCGGTAGGAACCGTCAAGGCCTGGATCCGGCGTGGACTGACTACCTTGCGGGAGTGCATGGGATGAGCATCACGAATGATGGCAATGACGAGCTGCAGCAACTGGCCGGCGAGTATGTACTCGGCACGCTGAGCGCCGCACAACGGTGCGAGGTCGAGGCACGTCTGC
>Ga0308164_10001055_pt1 | contig 35229 bp, 27 predicted proteins | sample PhyTR2_FD_201031 | JGI IMG/M metagenome (GOLD analysis project Ga0308164, IMG submission 201031) | Phyllosphere microbial communities from UC Gill Tract Community Farm, Albany, California, United States - DLSLT.R2 | ecosystem: Host-associated > Plants > Phyllosphere > Unclassified | place: USA... | reverse complement strand
GAATAGAGCAGGCGCGGCTTGTCGAGTTCGGCCAGCAGCAGTGCGATCTTTTCTTCTTCGGTCAGCTTGCTGTAGTCCGCTTCAACATGGGCACGGGCAAACAACTCGGTCAGTGTGCGTTCGTGCACATCCGAGCTTTGACGCATGTCGAGGGTCGCCAGATGGAATCCGAAGATCTCGCCGGCACGACGCAGCTTGGCCAGACGTGGTTTGACGAGCGAGATGCCGTGATGGCCTTTGAGCGATTCAACCAGCACGTCCAGATCGGCTACAAATTCAGTTGCCGAGACATAGGATGGCGCAGGACCCACTTCCGGACGCATCAGATGCGTGGCGCCCAGTGCACGTGCGGTTGCTGCCAGACGTGCGTAGATGTAGATCAGGGCACGACGATACTGCTCGTCGGCGCGATGATCGGAGGTGTCAGGCGAAGCGTTGGCCAGTTGATCCAGCTCCGGGCTGACGCCAGCGAGGAAGGTCGAGATGGCGAGTTCTGCGCCCAGCGTGTGGACCTGTTCCAGATAGAAACCGAGAATGGTGGTCGACTGACGCGTCAGCGCATAGCGCATGGTGTCGGCATTGACGTTTGGATTGCCGTCGCGATCGCCACCAATCCAGCTACCCATCTGGACATAGTTAGGCAATTCCTGCGGAGCGGCAGCTGCTGCGCCGCGTTGCGGGAACTGTTCTGCAATATCGCTGGCGATATCTTCATACAGAGCAGGCAGTTCGCTGAGGAAGGTCAGGCGATAGTAGGACAGCGCGTTGTTGACTTCATCGGCAACCGACAGTTTGGTGTAACGAAGCAGACGGGTTTGCCACAGCATCGTGATGCGTGAATGCAGCAATTCGGTATTGCGAGTGCGCTCGCGGTTGGTCATCGGACCGTTACGCTCGGCCAGCAGGCGTGCAATTTCGTTTTCTGCATCCAGAATACTCTTGCGTTGCACTTCGGTCGGGTGTGCAGTCAATACGGGCGAGATCAGCGCTTCGCGGAAGAACTTGCGGACTGCCGCACCGGTAACGCCAGCGGCGGCCAGCTTGTCCAGCGTCAAAGCAACGCTGCCTTCTTCCGGTTTGTCGTCTGCCAGTTGCGCAGCACGGCGCGTGCGATGTTGATGCTGATCTTCAGCAATATTGGCCAGATGTGAAAAGTAGGAGAACGCGCGCACTACGGTCACGGTTTCTTCGCGGCCCAGTTTTTTCAGCAGCTTGTTCAGGTCTGCACCGGCTTGCACGTCGGCTTCGCGACGGAAACGCACGGCGGTCTGGCGAATGGTTTCCACCACTTCAAACACGGCGTCGCCTTCCTGATCGCGCACGACATCGCCAAGCAGGCGGCCGAGCAGACGGATATCTTCCTTCAGAGGAGCATCCTTTTTCGGGATCGGTGGGATCGCTCGGACGGAGGCGCGTACAGGTGTTTTGGAAGATTGTTTTGCCATAGGGAGATGTACAGTCAGCTTGTTGATGGTGAGTCAGAAGTAATTCAGAGCGTAATGCCGCGTTCTTCGCTACAGGTGCGTGATAAGATTTTGGCACCGGATTTCAACTTGTTTGATCCGGCGCAAACCGGATGTTGCTTGCAACCTTATCCTTGCGTCAGAAGGTTGAAGCCTTGTGCTTCGATGGTTTCCCGAACAAAAAAGAAAGCACCGCGTTGAAATTTCCAGCACCGAAAAAACTGATCATCGCCTCGCGCGAAAGCCGACTCGCCATGTGGCAGGCCGAGCATGTACGCGAAAAATTGTCCTTATTATATCCGCAGTGCTCGATTGAAATCCTCGGCATGACAACGCGCGGCGACCGAATTCTGGATCGCGCCTTGTCAAAAGTCGGCGGCAAAGGCTTGTTCGTCAAGGAACTGGAGGTCGCAATCGCCGAGCAGCGCGCCGATCTGGCCGTGCATTCGCTCAAGGATGTGCCGATGTATTTGCCCGAAGGTTTTCTGCTGTCGGTCGTGCTGGAGCGTGAAGATCCACGCGATGCGTTTGTATCGAATGCGTATGCCTCGCTGGAAGAATTACCAGATGGTGCTGTCGTTGGTACCAGCAGCCTGCGTCGCCAGGCATTGATCGCCGCACGTTTTCCGCATCTTGAGATTCGCCCACTGCGCGGCAATCTTGATACGCGTCTCGGTCGGTTGGACAAAGGCGAATACGCCGCCATCATCCTGGCCGCAGCCGGGCTCAAGCGGTTGAAGATGGAAGAGCGCATTCGCATGTTTCTGCCGCCGGAGCAAAGCTTGCCGGCACCAGGTCAGGGCGCGATGGCGATCGAAATTGCGAGCGGACGCGAAGATTTGCTGGAATGGCTGGCGCCGCTGGATCACGGCGTGAGTGCACTCGCGGCACGCGCTGAGCGAACCGTGTCGCGCAATTTCGGTGGCAGTTGCCAGATTCCGCTGGCGGCCTATGCGACGATCGAGGGCGACGGTGAGGGCGGCATGATGCGCTTGCGCGCCATGATTGCCACGCCGGATGGCAAGCAGATCGCCAGCGCCGATCTGAACGGCGCAGCCAATGCACCTGAAGCATTGGGCGATCAGGTCGCCGAGGTACTGAGAGCGCAGGGCGCGCAGGCGATTCTGGATGCCTGCAAGACTGAAGCCGACGGGAATGACTAAACCCTTGGTCGCTACCAAGCCCTTCGTCGTCATTACGCGCCCGCAGGCACAAGCGCAGGAATTGGCACAGCGCGTTGCCGCCATCGGACGCTCGGTGACCTTGTTTCCCTTGCTCGACATTTTTCCTTTATCCGATCCTGCACCGCTGCAAAACACATTGCGCGAGATCGAGCGATACGCCTTGCTGGCGTTCGTCAGTCCGAATGCAATCGATGCGGCCATGGCGGCGCGCAGCGACTGGCCTCTATTCGTGCCGCTGGCGGTGGTCGGCGAGGGCAGTCGTGCCGCACTGGCGCGGCATGGTTTAACAGCCGAGCGCTGCACGATCTACAGCCCGCGTAACCGTGACCGTACGGATTCCGAAACCTTGCTGGAAGAGCTCGATCTGGACGCCTTACGCGATAAGGATGTGCTGATTGTGCGGGGAGAAACCGGTCGCGAGTTACTGGGCGATGCCTTGCGTGAAGCGGGTGCGCGCGTGACCACGATTGCGGCTTATCGGCGCGAGGCACCAGACTTGACGCCTGCAAGGATTGCAGAACTTCAACACTTGCTGGATGGTCAGAATGACTGGTTCGTGACGAGCTCGGAGGCACTACGTTTCCTGACGCAGATGGTCGCGCAGCTTGAAGATGAAGGGGGAGTGGCAAAAATGCAACAACAGCGATTGATCGTTCCGCATGTGCGCATCGCAGAAGTAGCGCATTCCCTCGGTTTTTCGAAAGTCATACAAAGCAGATCGGGCGACGATGGGCTGCTCGCCGCGTTACAATCTCTTCCATGAACGACATGCAGAATTCCCAAGAAAACAAGCCGCCAACCAGCGCGGAGACCGCTTCACCCAGCCAGCCGGATCACGGCCTGCCTCCCATCGACAGAAAATCAAAGCCGGGCAACGGCGGACAGCGCCTGTTGGTCGTCGCTGTCGTTGTTCTGGCAGGTTTGCTCGGAACGCAATGGTGGCTGTCGCATCAGGAATTAAGCGCATTGCGTACCGAAGTCGCCAAGCGCATGCAAAGCGGCGATGCAGTCAGCAATGAAACCAAGATCATCGCCAAATCGGTGCAGGAAACCGTGACCGAAGTACAGGCCAAGGTCAGCGTGCTCGAAAGCAAACAACTCGAAGCCCAGAGTCAGCAACTTGCGCTGGAGCAGTTGTATCAGGATCTATTCAAACGTCGCGACGACTGGGCGCTGGCTGAAATCGAGCAGGTGTTGTCGACTGCCAGTCAACAACTGCAATTGGCCGGCAATGTGCCAGGCGCACTGATTGCGCTGCAAAACGCGGATGCGCGTCTGGCGCGTGCCGATACGCCGCAATTCGTCAAGATTCGTCGTGCCATCGCGCATGACATGGAAAAGCTCAAGGCCTTGCCAGCACTGGATTTGACGGGGATTGCGCTGCGTATCGACAGCGTCATCGGCCAAATCGACCGCATGCCATTGCTGGCAGATGAGCAGCCTGCAATGCAGGCAAACGAACCCAAGAATCGTCAACCTGTCGTCAAAAAAGGTGCTGCCGCCGCGGATCAACTAGTCAAGGATGACTGGACCGTGGTCTGGAAAGCACGCTGGGATAGCTGGTCGAGCGAGATGTGGAGCGACATTCGTCAACTGGTACGCATTCGTACGGTGGACAGCGATGACGCGTTATTGTTGTCGCCAAGCCAGGCGTATTACGCGCGCGAAAATCTGAAGCTGCGCCTGCTCAATGCGCGTCTCGCTTTGTTGTCGCGTAATGAAAGCGCTTTCCGCAGCGACATGATTGCGGCACAGGACGCGATTGCCCGTTATTTCGATACTCGCGCAAAGCAGACGCAGACCGCGCAAGCTTTGCTCAAGCAAGTGCAGTCCAGCAATCTGGCGATCGAAATGCCGACACTGGCAGAAAGCCTCAACGCCGTACGCAACTTCAAGGCACCTTGATGACTTGCCGGCTCAACCTGACTTCTTGCCACTGATATGCGTTTTTTCCTCTGGATTCTTGCCCTGTTCGCTTCCGCCATTGGCATTGCCGTGGCGGCGCATTACAACGTGGGCAACGTGGTGTTTTTCTATCCGCCGTACCGGATCGATCTGTCGCTGAATTTTTTCATCCTGCTGGCGATTCTGCTGTTCGCAGTGATCTACGCGGTGTTGAAAACGATTCGTGTCGCGCAGCGCATGCCCGGTCGCGTGGCGGCCTACCGTCGCGACAAGCTGGAGCGCAAAGGGAATGTAGCGCTGCGCGAGGCGCTCAAGTACTACTTTGAAGGTCGTTTTGGTCATGCCGAGAAGGCCGCGATCCGCGCTGCCGAATCGCCGGACAATGCCGGCCTCGCCGCTTTGATTGCCGCACGTGCAGCGCATCGCATGCAGCAGACCGAGCGCCGCGATACCTGGCTGGCTACGGTTGAAGAGGATCAGTCGCTCAAAAGCGCACGCCTGATGACCGCGATTGAGCTGCTGGTCGATGAACGTCAGCCTGAACTGGCGCTCAAGGTCGTGGAAGAACTCAACGCCAACGGCACGCGTCACATTCACGCCTTGCGCATGGCGCTCAAGGCCAACCAGCGCGCCAGCAACTGGCCGGAAGTGTTGCGACTGGTGCGCACGCTCGACAAGAACAATGCCTTGCATCCTGCGCTGTCGCTGCGTCTACGCGAACTGGCTTATGAAGACTTGCTGCGCAATCCTGCCAATGATGCCGAATCGATTCGCAATGTCTGGTACAGCATTCCCGCCGAGGATCGCATCAAGCCCTACGTCGCTTTGCGCGCTGCCCACGCCTTCAATCTGCGTGGTTTGCACGACGGTGCGCGCGCCATCGTGGAAAAAGCCATGGCAGAAGAATGGGATGAGCGCTTGTTGCGTCCTTATCGCGAAGCTGCAGCAGAGCAAGGGTCGCCGGCACTGGTTGCCCAGATCGAGCGGTGTGAAGAATGGCATCGCAAGCATCCAGTCGATCCGGAGCTGGAATTGACACTGGCCACCTTGTGCCTGCGTCAGCAGTTGTGGGGCAAGGCGCAGCGCCATCTGGAACAGGCGTTGTCGGATGCCGTCACGCCGCGCCAGTTGCAGGAAAGCCATCTGAAACTGGCACAAATGTATGAATCACTGAATCAGCTTGAAAAAGCGGCCGAGCATTACCGTCAATGCGCAAAGGTGGGCTCACCCTGATTTGTGCGCCGAATCGAACGCATTTTTCAGACTATTGTCAGTGTGTTCGTCAGCCTCGATTCAGGTGGCAAGCCGTCTTAGCCGCTATAATCACGCGTTCGCATCATTTACACTTTTTGAGAAATCACCATGAGTCTGAATAACGTACCAGCCGGTAAGGACCTGCCAAACGACTTCAACGTCATCATTGAAATTCCAATGAACGGCGAGCCTGTCAAATACGAAGTGGATAAAGAGTCGGGTGCGATCTTCGTTGATCGCTTTATGAGCACGGCCATGCACTATCCATGCAACTACGGCTACATCCCTAATACGCTGTCGGAAGACGGTGATCCGGTTGACGTGCTGGTCGTGACGCCATTTCCGCTGCAACCAGGCGTGGTCGTTCGCTGCCGTACCATCGGCGTGCTGAAAATGACGGACGAAGCCGGTACCGATGCCAAGCTGCTGGCCGTGCCTGTCGACAAGCTGATCCCGATCTACAAGGAATGGCAAAAGCCGGAAGATGCCGGTACCTTTCTGCTGGATCAGATCAAGCATTTCTTCGAGCACTACAAGGATCTGGAAAAAGGCAAATGGGTCAAGGTCGACGGCTGGGGTAATGCTGACGATGCCAAGGCAGAAATTCTGTCGGGTGTAGCTGCTTTTGAAAAGACGAAAGCCTGATTTTTCCAGGCTAAATAAAAAACGCACCTTCGGGTGCGTTTTTTATTGGTGGATCAAGTTTTTTCAGGTTTTGTACATGTAGGTATAGACCACGATGGCGATCGCCATCATGACGCCGATCAACGGCCAGAAAATCCTTGGTTCTTCGACGTCATCGCTATTGGCCGGAAGCGTGCTGCGATCGGCATCAAGTGCACGTCGCTGATCGCGCCGGGTACGTGTGAGGTGACGCTTGATGTCGAGCGCCATATCGGCGGCTGTTTGATAACGTTTTTCCGGATTCTTGTGCATCGCCTTGATCACGATCTTGGAAAGCGCAAGTGGAATGGCCGACGACAGTTTGTGGGGTGCCAGTGCGGAACGGGTGGTGATCTGCTGCAGCAGTTTTTCCGTATCCGACGCATGGAATGGTTTGTGGCCGGTCAACATTTCATACATGACCGCGCCCAGCGAGTAGATGTCAGTGCGTGGATCGACGGCCTGTCCGCTGGCCTGTTCTGGCGACATGTAGTTGGGTGTGCCCAGCAGATTGTCATGGAACAGCGTCGCTGGCATGTCGCCATGACGCGTGCGTTCGATCAATCGATTGGGAATGCGCGCAATGCCGAAATCCATGATCTTGGGTTGATGATCATCGATCAGGAAAATGTTGGAGGGTTTGATATCGCGATGGATGACGCCACGGCGGTGTGCATGATCAAGTGCGTCCGCCAGCTTCCACGAAATGGACGACACATCGTCCGACGAAAAACGATAGCCGTCTTCCAGCATCTTGCTGACTTCGCAACCGCGCAGGTATTCCATGGCAATGAAGGCATGACCGCCTTCATTCGAAAACTCGTAGATCACCACGATGTTGGCGTGCGACAGTTGGCCCGCAGCGCGCGCTTCGTTGATGAATTGCTGTTCGTATTGGGTGCGTTCGAGCGGGGTCAGGCGACTGCGCAAGGTTTTGACGGCAACCAGGCGATCGATGACGGGATCATGCGCGAGATACACGATGCCGCTTGAGCCGCGTCCGATTTCTTCTTGAACGACGAAGCGGCCCAGACGTGTTGGTGTTTCGTGGCCTGAAAAACTGGAGCGGGCGGTGGGCGAAGTCATCGTTCCGCTAGCATGCCTTGACTATTGCCCTGGCGCAATAAATCAAATGTCAAATGTTGCGTATTCAGGATTTAAAGGGATTGCGCTCGTTGAGTTCATCCATGTAGTTCTCGATGCCGCTGCTTTCCCGTTTGAGAAAATCTTCAATGGCATCGGCAAAGCCGGGATGCGCCAGCCAGTGTGCCGACCAGGTTTTCTGCGGTAAAAAGCCGCGTGCCATCTTGTGTTCGCCCTGTGCGCCACCTTCAAAACAGGCAATCTTGTTGGCGATACAGAACTCCAGGGGCTGGTAATACGCTGTCTCAAAATGCAGACAGTCGACGTGCGCCAGCTCGCCCCAATAGCGTCCGTACAAGGTTTGATCGTCATGTACCAGCAACGAAGAGGCAATCGGATTGCCATCCTGCTCGGCGACGATCAACAGCAGGTTCTGCGGCATGCTGGCACCAATGCGCAGAAAGAAATCCAGATTCAGATACGGAGTTGAGCGATGCGCGGCATACGTATGGTCGTAGCAGCGCTTAAAAAATTGCCAGTCCGCTTCTGTCGCAATTGACCCTGCGACATGACGAAACGTCACGCCAGCCTCGTGCACCTTGCGCCGTTCTGCGCGGATGTTCTTGCGCTTCTTGCGCTCCAGTGTTTCGAGAAACGCATCGAAACTCTCATAGCCGTTATTGAGCCAGTGAAACTGTACGCCACTGCGCAGCATGAATCCGGCTTGCTGCAGCTGTTCTGCCTGCGCCTGCGGTGGATACAGAATATGTGTGGAGGACAGACGGTTGCCTTGCTGAATGGTATCGAGCGTCTCGACCAGCGCTGTGCGTGCCGCTTCATCACGTGCCAGCAGGCGACTACCCGTGACGGGTGTAAAAGGGATGGCGGACAGGAGTTTGGGATAGTAGTCGAGACCGTTGCGCTGATAGGCATCGGCCCATGCCCAGTCGAAGACGTATTCGCCATAGGAGTGTCCTTTGACGTACAGCGGCAGAGCTGCGGCCAGTCCGGCGTCGTCCCACAAGGTAATGAACTGGGGTTGCCAGCCACTGCTTACCGATGCGCTGCCGCTCTCATGCAATGCATCGAGAAAGGCAAAGGAGAGAAAGGGGTTGGCATCGGTTTGGAGGGCAAGCAGGCCATCCCATGCAGACTGTCCGATTTCAGATAGAGAAGAGACGATACGCGTGCGATAATCTGAAGCCAACTCGTTCGTAGGCAGTGCGTCAGCGCTCAATTCGTCCACTCTCTATGTATCAAGATCTTCACGACGTGAAGTGTTTCCAACCATTCGTTGCAGATTCGTTTTCAAGCCATGACCGTTAAAGTTGCCATTGCCCAAATCAACAGCACTGTCGGCGATCTTGCCGGCAATAGTGCAAAAATTGCCGACTTCGCGCGCCGCGCGTCTGCGCAAGGCGCCGATATCGTACTGACGCCAGAACTGTCTCTGGTTGGCTATCCACCGGAAGACCTGCTGCTGCGCCAGTCATTCTACGCAAAAACCGCCGACACGTTAGCGGCACTGGCGGTTGAGCTCACCGATCTGAAGGACGTCTACGTTATCGTCGGTCATCCGCTGGAAGAGGGCGCGCTGCATTTTAATGCCGCATCGGTTTTACTCAACGGGGTCATTGCAGGCACCTACTGCAAACGCGAGTTGCCCAACACCACAGTTTTTGATGAAAAACGTTACTTTGATTCGGCCGACCAGCCGTTGGTATTCGATGTCAAAGGCGTGCGTTTCGGTATCAATATCTGTGAAGACACCTGGTTCAAGGCAGCGCCGGCTGCGGCTGCGAAGGCTGGTGTGCAAGTGTTGTTGGTGCCGAACGGCTCGCCCTACCATTTGAAGAAGCAGCATATTCGCGTCAATACCATGCGCGAAAATGTCTGCAGCCAGGGTATGAGCGTGGTGTATGCGAATCTGGTCGGTGGTCAGGACGAACTGATCTTTGATGGCAATTCCTTTGTGCTGGATCAGAGCGGTGCGGTGCGCGCGCATCTGCAGCATTGCGTTGAGGATTTGCAGATCGTCGAGTTTCAGGGTGCAGAACCGGTAGATGCGACCATCGTGGAGGAGTTGTCGATGGAAGCGCAGGTCTACCAGGCGCTGGTCCTCGGTGTGCGCGATTACATCGGCAAGAACGGTTTCCCCGGCGCCTTGCTGGGTTTGTCGGGAGGCGTGGATTCCGCACTGGTGCTCGCCATTGCAGTCGATGCATTGGGCGCTGACAAGGTCAGGACCGTGATGATGCCATCACCTTACACGGCAGAGATCTCGATGATCGATTCGCGCGATATGGTCAAGCGTGTGGGTGTGCGCTACGACGAAATCTCGATCGGCGATTGTTTTGATGCCTTCAATCGCACCTTGGCAGAAGAATTCAAAGGCTTGCCGCTGGATACGACAGAAGAAAACATCCAGGCACGTATTCGCGGCACCATCATGATGGCGCTGTCCAACAAATACGGATCGATTGTCCTGACGACTGGCAACAAGAGTGAGATGGCTGTCGGTTATTGCACCTTGTATGGCGATATGGCGGGTGGGTTTGCCGTGATCAAGGATATTGCCAAGACGCTGGTCTATCGCCTGTGCGCCTATCGCAATTCCGTCTCCGACATCATTCCTGACCGCATTCTCACGCGCGCGCCGTCTGCGGAGTTGCGTCCGGATCAGACCGATCAGGATTCATTGCCGGAATATGACGTGCTCGACGGCATCATGCAGCTGTACATGGAAGAGAATCGCAGCCGGGCTGAGATCATTGCTGCCGGTTATCTTGAAGACGATGTCAACCGCGTTACCCATCTGATCAAGATCAACGAATACAAGCGTCGGCAGTCACCAGTCGGTATCCGGATCACGCATCGTGCATTTGGTCGCGATTGGCGTTATCCGATTACTTCCAAATTCCGCGATTGATGGCACAATGCATACAGATTGCTGCATTCGGCGCTCAGGATTTAATACAAGACGCATTTAATCGAAGGAGTATTGATGAAACAAATTACTGCTGTTATCAAACCGTTCAAACTGGATGAAGTGCGCGAAGCGTTGGCCGAAGTGGGTATCACAGGCCTGACGGTTACTGAAGTTAAAGGTTTTGGCCGTCAAAAAGGTCACACCGAGTTGTATCGCGGTGCGGAATACGTGGTCGATTTTCTGCCGAAGATCAAGGTCGAAGCCGTGGTGGACGATGCTGTGTTGGAGCAGGCTGTGGATGCGATCATCAAGGCAGCACGTACCGGCAAGATCGGCGATGGCAAGATTTTTGTGCGCGAAGTCGAGCAGGTCATCCGTATTCGTACCGGTGAAACAGGTTCCGACGCAGTCTGATCCGCTTTACATCCCAAAAAAAGAGCGTTGGCTGGAAACAGCCAACGCTCTTTTTGTTTGTATTTGATTTTGATGCTGCCTTTAGCTCGCGCGTAGCAACACCACCAGCGCGCCGGCGCCACCGTCGGCTGCACGTGCCAGGCAGAAGGCAATCACTTCATCCTTCTGCACCAGCCAGTTACGCACTTTTTTCTTGAGCACCGGTTCCTTGTTGATGGAACTCAGTCCCTTGCCATGGATAACGCGCACGCAGCGCTGGCCGCGTTTGATCGCTACACGCAGGAAGTCGCCAAGGGCATCGCGTGCTTCATCGGTACGCATGCCGTGCAGATCGAGCTGACTTTGGATGACCCAGTGACCGCGCCGCAATTTACGCACGACATCGGGCCCGATACCGTTACGCGCATAGCTGAGCGCCTCGTCGGTGTCGAGCAGCGATTCGATCGTGAACTCGTCTGATAAGGACTCGCGCAGGGCCGCCTGTTCATCTGCCAGATGGTGACGTGCAATGGGAAGAGGGCGAGGCTCCGCGATGATGATTTTGTCCGCAGTTTTAAGCGGTGTGATGTCGCCAATGCTGCGACGAAAAAGGTCGGCTTCCACCCGCGCGGCTTGTTCGGCGCGCAAACGCTCTGCTTCGGCAAGCCGGCGTGCTTCTTCCTGCTTCTTCAAATCCTTTTGCAGGGATTTGAGCGCAGTGAAATCCTTGATCGAGGCTGGCGGCATGGCATGCTCCGCAAAGGGCCACTCAACTGAATGTGAAATACCGACCGTATCAAACGATATGAAGATGGTCGGCGGTCGGCAGTCGGTCTTACTCCAGGCTTTCCAGATAACGTTGCGCATCCAGCGCTGCCATGCAGCCGGTGCCGGCGCTGGTGATTGCCTGACGGTAGACGTGATCCTGCACGTCGCCAGCAGCAAATACGCCCGGGACGCTGGTCGAGGTTGCCATGCCTTCCAGACCGGTCTTGGTCTTGATGTAGCCGTTATGCATGTCGAGCTGGTCGATGAAGATGTCGGTGTTTGGCTTGTGACCGATCGCAATGAAAACGCCGTGCAGGGTCACATCGGTCACGCTGTCATCGGTGGTCGACTTGATCTTGATGCCCGTGACACCACTGTTGTCGCCAACGACTTCTTCCAGAGTGTGGTTCCACTTGACCTCGATCTTGCCTTCTTCCACCTTGGCCATCAGGCGGTCAATCAGAATCGCTTCGGCGCGGAATTTGTCGCGACGATGGATGACGGTCACTTTCTTGGCGATGTTGGCCAGATACAGCGCCTCTTCGACAGCCGTGTTGCCGCCGCCGACAACGGCGACTTCCTGTTCGCGGTAGAAGAAGCCATCACAGGTGGCGCAGGCCGACACGCCTTTGCCCATGAAGCCCTGTTCAGACGGCAGGCCGAGGTACTGCGCGGAAGCGCCGGTCGCGATGATCAACGAGTCACAGGTGTATTCGCCCATATCGCCGACCAGACGAATTGGTTTTTCGTTCAGGTGCGTCGTGTGGACGTGATCGAAAATGATTTCAGTATTGAACCGCTCGGCATGCTGCAACAGGCGTTGCATCAATTCAGGGCCTTGTACGCCCAGCGGATCGCCTGGCCAGTTCTCGACATCGGTGGTAGTCATCAACTGGCCGCCTTGCTCCACGCCGGTAATCATGACGGGATGCAGGTTGGCGCGTGCGGCGTAAATGGCAGCGCTGTAGCCGGCAGGACCGGAGCCGAGAATCAGAACTTTGGCGTGTTTGACGGTGGACATGAGATATTTTTCTTTGGTTGGACGGGAAAAGAGACGAAAACTCAGGGATTACACGTATTCATATGCCGGTGCGGCATGAAAATTTCAACGGTATCCGGAATTATTCGTGTAACAACGTAAAAACTGGTTAAGATTATAGACGAACCGGTCGGGAGCGATGTGTATAGCCTCTGGCTGAGCTTCCTGACGCCATGCCGGTAGACTTGGTGTCGGTTTCAGCGCAGGTATCTGCAACGATGACGTTACCTGCCAATCTGTTTTACCCTCTGCCGAAGAATCAGCAGGCGCAAATTTCTACTTGCGATGCGCGGTTCTCAACTGACGCATCGCGTCTCGATTTATGACAAAGACAAGCCAAGCCTATACCCGCAAGACCAACAATTCCAAAGCGCCACCGCCGCCCGGCCGCATCGCTCGCCTGCTTTCCGAAGCACGCTGGCTGATCCTGTCGGTGGTGACGCTGTATCTGATCCTGATTTTCATGACGTATTCGCCAGTTGATCCTGGCTGGTCGCATGCCAACATGGTGACAAAGCTGCACAACCTGGGCGGTAAAACGGGGGCGTGGCTGGCGGATCTGCTGCTTTTTATCTTCGGTTTGTCTGCCTGGTGGTTCTGCGTGTTCTGCCTGCGTCTGGTATGGATCGGCTATCGTCGTCTGTCGCGTCGTTTTTTGCTGAAGGAAGAGCCGGAAGAGCCGATCCCGCATGAAAACCTGATCCGCGGCATCGGCTTTTTCCTGATGATGGTCGGTAGCGTTGGTATCGAGTATCTGCGTATGTATTCGATGCGTGCTGACCTGCCACGTGCGCCGGGCGGCGTGCTGGGCGAGTTGATTGGCAACGCCGCGCAATCCGCGTTTGGCTTCATGGGTTCGACGCTATTATTGCTGTTGTTGTTTGGGCTGGGTTTCAGCCTGTTCTTTCATGTGTCGTGGCTGAATGTGGCAGAACGCATCGGCGAGCTGCTGGAGCGCACCTTGCGCATGGTCGGTAATCTGTATGGAGCCCGCAAGGATCGCCAACTGGGACAGGTCGCCGCGGTCAAACGTGAAGAAGCCGTGGTGCAGGAGCGCGCCAAAACAGTAGAGTCCAGTCCGATCCGCATTGAACCGCAAATCGTTGCCGTCCAGAAGTCGGATCGCGTAGAAAAAGAGCGGCAGACTTCGCTCTTTACGGACATGCCGGATACCAATCTGCCGCCCTTATCCTTGCTCGATGAGGCGCCGCAAACGCAAGAAACAGTCAGCGTCGAGACGCTGGAGTTCACCAGTCGCCTGATCGAGAAGAAGCTGTCGGACTTCGGCATTACGGTCAAAGTGGTGGCTGCCTATCCGGGCCCGGTGGTCACGCGTTACGAGATTGAGCCGGCAACCGGTGTCAAAGGTAGCCAGATCGTCAATCTGGCGCGCGATCTGGCGCGTTCGCTTTCGCTGACGTCGATACGCGTGGTCGAGACGATTCCAGGAAAAAATTACATGGCGCTTGAGCTGCCGAATCCAAAGCGCCAGATCGTGCGCCTGACCGAGATCGTCAGCTCCAAGGTTTATAACGACAGTTCGTCGAGTCTGACGGTTGCACTGGGCAAGGACATCGCCGGTAATCCTGTGGTTGCCGATCTGGCCAAAATGCCCCACTTGCTGGTGGCGGGTACCACCGGGTCCGGAAAATCGGTTGGTATCAATGCCACCATTTTGTCGCTGCTCTACAAGTCCGATCCCAATCAGGTCCGCATGATCCTGATCGATCCGAAGATGCTCGAATTGTCGATTTACGAAGGTATTCCGCATCTGCTGGCACCAGTCGTGACCGATATGCGTCAGGCTGGTCATGCGCTCAACTGGGGCGTCAACGAGATGGAACGCCGCTACAAGCTGATGAGCAAGCTGGGCGTGCGTAACCTCGCCGGCTACAACGCCAAGATCGCTGAAGCGGAAAAAAATGAGCAAAAGATTCCCAATCCATTCAGCCTGACGCCAGATGCACCGGAACCGCTTGAGAAATTGCCGACCATCGTCATCATCATCGACGAGCTAGCCGATCTCATGATGGTGGTCGGTAAAAAGGTTGAAGAGCTGATTGCACGTATTGCACAAAAGGCACGTGCGGCTGGTATCCACTTGATTTTGGCGACACAGCGCCCATCTGTAGACGTAATCACCGGTCTCATCAAGGCCAACATCCCGACGCGTATTGCGTTTCAGGTTAGCAGCAAGATCGACTCGCGCACGATTCTGGATCAGATGGGGGCGGAAGCCTTGCTCGGTATGGGTGACATGCTGTACATGCCACCGGGAACCGGTTTGCCGGTACGTGTGCACGGTGCCTTTGTTTCAGATGAAGAAGTCCATCGTGTGGTCAATCATCTGAAAGAACAGGGCGAACCAAATTATGTGGAAGGCATCCTAGAAGGAGGCACGACAGAAGATGGTGATCTGACACTTGGTGCAGAAGGTGCCGGTGGCGGTGAAGGCGATGCACTTTACGATCAGGCAGTCGCGATCGTGTTGAAAAATCGCCGTGCTTCCATCTCGCTGGTGCAGCGTCATCTTCGTATTGGCTACAACCGTGCAGCGCGTCTGCTGGAGCAGATGGAGCAGAGCGGACTGGTTTCCACCATGCAGTCCAACGGTAATCGCGAGATTCTCGTCCCTGTTGGGAATGCAAACGAATAGAAAGACAACATGCAGAATCAAAATAACAAGCAACAAAGTCTGACGCAATCGCGTACTGCAAAACGTTTCGATTTTCGTCTTCCGGCATTGACCGTTTTGCTGGTTGCTGCTGCGCTGACCTTGCCTGCGCTGGTGCAGGCAGCCGCGCTCGATCAATTCAAGACCTTTGTGTCTTCGACGCAGTCGGCCAAGGGAAACTTCACCCAGCAACTGGTCAAGGTTGATAGCGGCACAGCCAAGGCGTCCAATCAGGCGTCCGGCACCTTCTTATTTTCGCGTCCGGGTAAATTCATCTGGACCTATCAAAAGCCGTATGAGCAGTTGCTGCAGGCCGATGGTGAAAAGCTGTACATCTACGACAAGGACCTGAATCAGGTCACGATCAAAAAACTGGGCGATGCTCTTGGTTCCTCGCCCGCCGCGATTCTGTTCGGCAGCAATAATCTCGAACAGAATTTCACGTTGAAGGAAGCGGGCGCACGCGATGGTATGGAATGGCTGGAAGCCACGCCAAAGGCAAAGGACACGACTTTTGACCGTATCGGTATCGGCATGAAGAATGGCGTGCCGGCTGCGATGGAACTGCGCGATTCATTCGGTCAGGTCTCGCTGTTGACCTTCGGCAGCTTTGAAAAAAATCCGGCGATGTCAGCAGGGCAGTTCAAGTTTGCCGTACCGAAAGGCGCTGACGTTTTTCAGTAATCCCGCATAAAATGGGCAAAATGCGTATGCCTAGTGCGACGCTTGATGCTTGCACTGCATGCGCACCACGCGACGCCAGTCCGGCTTGTTCGGCTGGCGTCGATTGTTTTTGATGCAGTCTTTCTTTTTCTTTCACACTGATTTTCATACCGCGATTTCCCATGGCCATTCCGCTCGCTGAACGACTACGACCACATCACCTCGACGAGGTGATCGGGCAGCAGCACATCCTTGGTCCAGGCAAGCCTTTGCGCGTGGCATTCGAGTCGGGTGAGCCACATTCGATGATCTTGTGGGGGCCGCCGGGTGTCGGCAAAACCACGCTGGCGCGTCTGATGGCAGACAGCTTTCAGGCCGACTTCATTGCCTTGTCGGCGGTGCTTTCGGGCGTGAAGGATATCCGTGAGGCAGTCGAGCGTGCCGAGATGTCGCGTGGTGCGATGGGGCGTCGCACGATTCTGTTTGTCGATGAAGTGCATCGCTTTAACAAGAGTCAGCAGGATGCGTTCTTGCCGCATGTGGAAAGTGGGCTGTTCACCTTTATCGGTGCAACGACAGAAAACCCTTCGTTTGAAGTCAACGGTGCGCTGCTGTCACGCGCCGCCGTCTATGTGTTGAAGTCGCTGACCGACGACGACTTGTCTGCCATGCTCGATCGTGCTGCGACCGAGGCGCTGGAAGGTATTACCTTTGCGGAAGATGCCAAGGCCATGCTGATAGCGAGTGCCGATGGCGACGGACGCAAGCTGCTGAATAATCTCGAAATCGTGGCGCGTGCTGCACAAGCTGGCAAACAAACCGAGATCGATGCAGCGCTGCTGAAAAGCTGTTTGGGCGATGCCTTGCGTCGTTTCGACAAAGGCGGCGATACGTTCTACGACCAGATCTCCGCGCTGCACAAATCGGTACGCGGTTCCAATCCCGATGCATCACTGTACTGGTTCACCCGTATGCTCGATGGCGGCGCCGATCCCCGTTATCTGGCGCGTCGAATCGTGCGCATGGCATGGGAAGACATCGGTCTGGCCGACCCGCGTGCCATGACGATCGTCAACGATGCGGCGGCGACTTACGAGCGACTGGGTTCGCCAGAGGGGGAACTGGCGCTGGGACAAGCGGTGATTTATCTGGCGATAGCCGCAAAGAGCAATGCGGGTTACAACGCCTACAATCAGGCACGCGCTTTCGTGGCCAAGGACAAGTCGCGTCCGGTACCCGAGCATTTACGCAATGCGCCGACCAAGTTGATGAAGGAGCTGGGCTACGGCAAGCTGTACCGCTACGCACACGATGAGCCGGAAGCCTATGCGGCAGGGGAAACCTATCTGCCGGACGGCATGCCCGATCCACATTGGTACCAGCCAACGCCACGCGGGCTGGAGGGCAAGATCGGGGAAAAGATGGCGCATCTGCGTGCGCTGGATCGTGAAGCCAAAAAGAACGGCAAGTAAGCCACTGTCGTCAAAAGAGCATCATCCAGCTTGTTCCTGACGGTTGCCGTAAAAGCATTAGCGCGAGTTTTTCTTTGCCGCGAGCTGTGCCCAAAGCTGCTTGCCGAAAGAGTAAGTCGCGCCAAGGCACACGCCACCAATCACACCGTAAATGATGCTGCCGCTGTAGAGGAAAAACATCGCACCGCTCCAGATCGTGCAGCCCAGTACGAGTGACAGGCCGATGATCAGAATAATGAGTGGCAGGGGTCTGTTTTCTTGTTGGTCGTCCATGTTGAATGCTTGAATAAGTTTGCTGGCCGAATCGTGTCCCTTCTAAGTGGGATCAGACGCCGGGAAACGGCAATGGTAACGCACAGCTTGTTCATGTCGTGTCGATTGGCCTGAATTTGCTGCCGGACGGCGGAATTGACGGCGGCCTTGGTACAATCTCGTTTTGATTTTTTCTTTCGCCTGTTCCCCATGATCGACATTCAACTTCTTCGCAAAGACATCGACAGCGCAGCTACGCGCCTCGCAGGACGCAAGTTCCAGCTCGATGTTGCCACCTTCACTGCACTGGAAGCCGAGCGCAAGCAGATTCAGTCGAGTACGGAAGAGCTGCAGAACAAGCGCAATACCTTGTCCAAACAGATCGGTATGCTCAAAGGTAAAGGCGAAGATACCTCGGCAGTCATGGCACAGGTCGCTGGTCTGGGCGATGAATTGAAAGCCTCGGCGACGCGTCTGGACGAACTGCAGGCAAAGATCAGCGACTTCATGCTGGCGATTCCAAATTTGCCGCACGAATCGGTCCCGGTCGGTAACGATGAATCGGGTAACGTCGAATTGCGCAAGGTCGGAACGCCGCGTGCCTTCGATTTCGAAATCAAGGATCACGTCGATGTCGGCGCCGGCATCGGCCTGGACTTTGATGTGGCCACCAAATTGACGGGTTCGCGTTTTGCGGTGATGAAGGGCGGTATCGCTCGTCTGCATCGTGCGCTCGCGCAGTTCATGCTGGATACGCATACTGGAGATCATGGTTACACCGAGTGCTATACGCCTTATATCGTCAATGCTGATTCGCTCAGGGGAACCGGGCAGTTGCCTAAGTTTGAGGCTGATTTGTTTGCCGTAAAAAAAGGCGGCCAGGAAGGCGAGGGCGAATCGCTGTATCTGATCCCGACCGCAGAAGTCTCATTGACGAACATCGTGCGTGACGAAATCGTTGGCGGCGATGAATTGCCGCTCAAATTGACGGCGCATTCACCTTGCTTCCGTTCAGAAGCGGGTAGTTACGGTCGCGATACGCGTGGCATGATTCGTCAGCATCAGTTCGACAAAGTCGAGATGGTGCAAGTCGTGCATCCGGAAAAATCGTATGAAGCGCTGGAAGAAATGTGCGGCCATGCCGAAGCGATTCTGAAGAAGCTGGGCTTGCCGTATCGCGTGATAACGCTGTGCACCGGTGACATGGGTTTTGGTGCGACCAAAACCTACGATCTGGAAGTGTGGTTGCCAGCGCAAAATACCTATCGCGAGATTTCATCGGTATCGAATTGCGAAGCCTTCCAGGCTCGCCGCATGCAGGCACGTTTCCGCAATGTGCAAGGCAAGCCGGAACTCGTGCATACGCTGAATGGTTCTGGCCTCGCAGTGGGACGTACTCTCGTCGCCGTACTGGAAAATTACCAGCAGGCGGATGGCAGTGTGCTGATTCCTGAAGTACTGCAGCCTTACATGAACGGTGTGACGCGTCTGGCACCGAAGGCATAATATTCTGACCGATCAGTTGTATGGCTGATCAAAAGTCCCGAGTGAAAGACCCACTTATGGTTTTACACTCGGGATTTTTTTCGTCTGCATTTTTGCGTTTATATTTTCGTTACGAGAAGCGCATGTGAGCGCCGCATGAATGCGCATTGGCATAAAGTTTTCTCACGTCATTGTTGCGTCAAAGAATGTAATCTCGTTTGATTGCCTGCGTTACCTTTCATGGCTATATTCAGTAATTGGACATATCGGCATCGTCGTTTGATGCGCTAGTTGTCCTGTCAAATATAAAACCATAAAGGAGACGCCATGACTGAAATCAGTAGACGTGGAATGCTTCAGGCCGCCGGTTTAATGACGGTAGGTGCGATGACCGGCTGTGCTTCATCGCGTAGCGGAGGCAACGAACAGGCGCTGTTCTCCGTTGCGCAACCGACGATTCCCATTGTCGGACGCACGGACAGATTTCCTGTACGTCGTATTTACTGCATAGGCCGCAACTACGCAGCGCACGCGCGTGAAATGGGATCCGACCCAACGCGTGAGCCGCCTTTCTTCTTTCAAAAACCAAGCGATGCGATTCAGTTTGTGCCGCCGGGGCAGACGGTCGACCATCCATATCCGACGCTGACCAAAAACTATCATTACGAAATCGAGCTGGTCGCTGCCTTGCATAAAGGCGGCAAGGATATTCCGCTCGAAACCGCGCTGCAGCATGTCTTCGGTTATGCGGTCGGACTGGATATGACGCGCCGTGATTTACAGGCTGCGATGAAGAAGGAAGAGAAGCCGTGGGAAATTGGCAAAAGCTTCGACAAGTCGGCTCCTATTGGACCTTTGCATCCGGCCTCGAGTATTGGTAGTTTCACCGAAGGAAAAATCTGGCTCAAGGTCAACGGTCAGGTCAAGCAAAGCTCGGATCTGAAGAACATGATCTGGTCGGTCGCCGAGCAGATCAGCAATTTGTCAAAGGCCTTCGAGTTGATGCCGGGCGATATCATCTATTCCGGCACCCCCGAAAATGTCGGACCGGTCGTGCGTGGCGATGTGATGGAAGGCTACATCGAACGGCTACCGAGTATTTCACTCAAGGTGGTGTAAGTAAAAAAATAGCCGGCGACTCGCCGGCTATTTTTATTCTTATCGACGCATAGGTCGATATCAGTTGATAAGCGTGTGACGTGATATCAGGCCGCAGAACTTGCATCGTCCGCCGCAACATCAGGTACGACTGGGCAAATTCGTCGTTCAATGAACAGGCTGTTGCCCCGGATTTTTTTCGCCTGCTTCTTGGCATCGGCCGCGGCCGCTGCAATTTGATGATGTGAGCCGTAAACGCCGGGTTTGACTTTTAGCAGGCCGAGCGAGATCGTTGCCAGTTCATGGAATACGCGACGCCCGCGACGATCTTCGCTGACATAGCCCCCCATGCGTTGATGTTCCTCGCTATAGAACGGCGGGACGATTTCTGCGAAGGCATCGATGATGGTCATGCATCGCTGTTCCCAGTCTTCGCTTTGAAACAACACGATGAAATCATCACCACCGATGTGGCCGACAAAGTCGCGTTCCGGATCGCTGTGTGCGCTCAGAATCTTGCCGGTCAGGCGAATCATGTCGTCGCCTTTGCGATAGCCGTACACATCGTTATAGGGCTTGAAGTGATCGAGATCGATGTAGCAGACACAGAAGGGTGCCTGATTTTCCAGCAGGCGATCAATGTGTTCATCGATCGGCACGTTACCCGGCAACATGGTCAGCGGGTTGGCATAACGCGCTGCATTGATCTGCATTTGCGTGATCTCGCGCATCAGATCGTGCGCATTACCCATGCCAACATACTGTCCGTTGTCCGTGATGATGAAGCCGTTAAAAAGATGGTGACGATCGCCGTCGACAATCAACTGACTCAAGGCATGTAAAGGCGTGCTCTTGTCTGCAATCAGCGGATTGGCATCCATGAATAAGGTGCACGATTTCTTGCCGTGCAGTTCGCGCAGGTAAGGGCGGGCAAAGCGATCGATCAGGTTGGCACGCGTGATCAGTCCAACCGGAATGCCGTTGGCAACGACGGGAATGATCTCGAGCGATGGATCGTTCTTGAACATTTCATAAATGCGATTGTTGGGCAGATCCGGCGTGACCTCCTTGACATGCCTCAGTAGCTTCGCGGCGGTCAATACCTCATGTGAACGACGCGTTTCATGTGGGTAGATCGTGACGCCATTGCGACGCAACTGTGCAAACAGGTCGCTGGCGACGCGGGTGTCGGGATTGGCATGCGGACGCGCGATCTTGTAGCCCTGACCGCAAGCGACGCCAAGATCGCGGATCATCAACAGCTCGGCATCCGTTTCAATCCCTTCGGCGATGACAATCGTGCCTGATTTCTCGGCGATTTCCTGAATCGATCGTACGAACTGCAGTTTGATTGGGTCCTGATTGATGCCCTGCACAAAGTGCATGTCGATCTTGACGTATTCGGGCCGGATTTCCGACCACAACCGCAAACTGGAGAATCCTTCGCCCAGATCATCGATGGCAATCACAAAGCCCATTGCGCGGTAATGCTTTACAGCTTCACGCAGCAGATCGTAGTCGTACGTCGGATGACTTTCCGTCAGTTCGATGATGACGCGATCGGGATTGATGCCGACCTCATGAATGTAGCCGAGGGTTTCGCCATGTTTTTGATTCGACTGCACCAGGCATTCAGGACTGACATTCAGGAACAGTTTGCCGGGCAACTGCAGCTCGGCAAATTTTTCCAGCGTGATGCGGCGGCACAGATGTTCGACTTCCACGCTGAGTCCGCACGCACGGGCAACCTTGAAGAGCGTGAGTGGCGCATGCAACGGGCTGTCGGATGGACCGCGGATCAAGCCTTCATACCCGATGATCTCGCCGCGCTGCATGTCGATAATGGGCTGGAACAAGGGCGTCAGTTGCCGATGCAACAGGACTTCGCGCAAACGCTGCACGAGATGATCGTCCTGATCGTTGGCCGGTACGGCTGGCGACATGATCTGGATGTCTTGGAAGGCAAAGGACAAAGTCGGCTCCTTGAACTTGAAGCGGGAGGGGGCAGGAAGGATGATCGGCATGCAGGCATCCTGTGCTGGCGAGGGTAGGGGAAGCAATTTGGCGGATGGCGGCATGGCGTGCGGTACTGCAAACGGATTGATCTCGGCCGAATGCTACCCGCGGTTTATGACAGGATGATGATAGGAAGCGTTGTTGAAAAAATGTGATCAATTCTGCAATTGCGTGCAGCTTGTTGATTGGTCGCAGATGAATTTGCTTTGAAGGGTTTCCTATTGCAAAAAAGCTCTGCTATAATTGCGGGCTTCGCAGTAAGCAACACGAACAAAGACCGCATCCGGAGAGGTGGCAGAGTGGTCGAATGTACCTGACTCGAAATCAGGCGTACGTGCAAGCGTACCGTGGGTTCGAATCCCACCCTCTCCGCCAAATTTAACTGGTGACCTTTTACAGGTTCTACAGTGTGCAAAAAGGCCCCAAATTTTTGGGGCCTTTTTGTTTTTGTGTATCTTAAAAAACCTGTGCCTGGAAAAGCAATGCGTGCACAATGGAATGCATAGGTTGCGCTGTTAGCGCGTGACCATCGCGCACTGTTGTGGTCAGTCGTGCGTCAACGCACGTTATACATTGCTGGTAACGAGTACAGTACATACAGGCAGCATGGGCTGTATCGATCATGCGCTGTGATTGAAAAACGGCTTGTTCGTTAAAAGGTGCAGGATGAAAAAAAGCGTACTGCTCTTGTCGATGATGGTTGCCGGGTTGGCGGGATGCCAGTTTGGGAACGACGACAGCACGATTTTTGTCAGTAAAGACGGCGACATCAGGCTGCAACGGCCTGTGCAGGTTGAGCCATCCAGCGATTTCAGCGGTAGAACCCTGTTGCAGCGCGGTTGGCGGGTGGTATGGGACCGAAGTGAAGTGGGCGACGGGCAGGGTATTGTCCGACTTACTTTGCCTGCGCGTGCTGCCGACGGCAGTGCTGTCTCAGAAATTCTGCAAATCGGTACCAGCCGTGATCCCGGGGTCGTCGCAACGTGCCTGACCTATGGTCTTGCTTCAGGTAGTGGCATGCATTTGCCACTCACCACCATCAATAATCGTGAATGGACAACGTATGCCAGCGGCGATGCCGGTATGAGCCAATCCATCAAGGCGGTCAACTATCGGCTGATACATGACGGCCGCTGCTACGCGATGGAGCGCATGTCTTATGCGGTGAGAGCTGCCAAGGCCGACGACGGTACGCGGGACGACGCGGAGGCGATCAAGATCATGGACAAGGTTTTGTCATCCGTCGAGATTCTTACGGTCGGTAACCGCTAGACCACTAATCGAAATAGCCAGTAATTAGCAAATAAGGTGTGCGGCAATGAGCACGCTTTCATGCCTTACATTCCTGCATTATTCCGCTGATCAAAAAGAAAAGACCCGCATCTTTTGGAAGCAGGTCTTGATCGGTTCGCCCAAACCTATAGTGGAGAGTGGCAAACCAGGCTGAATCATAAGGCTGCAATATGACAGCCTTATGACATTGCTTTTCTTGGTTAGAAGCGTGCCTTGACGAACAGTGATGGACCACGGAAGCGGATATCCAGTTCTGCATCCGAGTTGGCGCTGCTACGCTCCAGCTTGACGCGCTGCACGCCGTAGTCAGCCACCAGACCGATGTTTTTCCATGGGAACCATTCCACGCCGACATTGCCGTTGTAGATGTGGCCTTGCAGGTTGCCCCCGTTTTTCTTCACGCCACCGGCTTCCACGTACATGCGGACATTCGGTGTGAAGGCATGGCGCCAGCCCAGTTCGATCAGGGGCGCAACCGCATCATCCGTGTAGCGATCCGAGCTGCTGGCGTCATAAGTCACGCCGCCCGCCGTTGCGGAGCCGCTGACCGTGCCAGTCAGGTCGGCACGGTAGTAGGCACCACCCAGGCCGATGCCGAACACGCTGTTGCCGCTGCCGATCCACCATTTATAGGACAGACGGGCGAGGTCGAGTTTGAAATTCGAATCAAACGTAGCGTTGCCTGTAACAGGATTGCCGTTAATGGTTGATGCACCCGTAACGCTTTCGGTGTACGAGCGGTCATAGCGGTAGTAGTCAAACGAAATACCCTGGCTATCGAACAGCAGAATGTCGGCACGCAGGCGAGGAATGGTCACATCGCTGTTGGTGCGGTCTGGTGTATCGATGCTGCCATAAGGTGTCGAGACGCCTGCCTTGAAGGTTGGTTCTGCACGGAACGCACCGGCGGAAATACTGATGCGATCCAGAGCTGGAGACGGATCCGCAAAAGCGGGAATGGTTGCCGACATGCAAAGGCCAAGGACAGATGCATACTTGGTCAAGGTACGACCGTTGAGTTTGGACTTGTTGGAATTGCGTTGGCTTCCACCCAGGCTATTACGCATGACTATTTCTCCAGAATTAAAGGTGTGGGTTAAGAACGCGCATGGCAAATGTGCGTTGCTTGCTTGTCGATGCAGTGCATTGATGTCTGGAGAGTAACGTAGGGTTTTGCACTTTTAATGTGCGGTTTCTTACATAAGAAAAAAGATTTGCAGAAGACTGTTGCAGGATCGCTTTGCGCAGGTAAAAACAATAAAACGCAGAGCGAGATTTGATGCTCGCTCCGGCTTTATTTTTCTTCGCTGTGTCCGCTTTCTGGCGTACCCAACAGCATGGTATTGATGCGTTCCAGCGGGATGTTTTCTTCACGCAGGCGCTTCAGCAGATCGAACAAAAGATTGCTGCGAATGCCGTAGGTCAATCGAGGCGATGACGCAAAGCCGGTTGCATTGAATACCAGATAACCCTTGTCGATGCCGTCGAGTTGAACGCTCGGCGCCGGGGTGTCGAGAATGTCCGGATTGGTCGTAAAGGCATCCATGATCAGTGTTCGTGCACGTTCGGCATCGATATCGAACGGTAGTGGAAGCTTGATCTGCACCAGCCCAAGCGGACTCGCGTGCGTCACGTTGCGGACAGTCTTGGTGATGAATTCGGAGTTCGGTACGATCACGGTGGACCGATCGCCCATCTGGATTTCGGTTGCACGGACATTGATGCGGCGGATATCGCCTTCCACGCCACCCAGCGACACCCAGTCGCCGACCTTGACCGGACGTTCGGCAAGCAGAATCAGACCGGAGACAAAGTTTTGCACCACCGCCTGCAGACCGAAACCAATACCGACCGACAAGGCGCTGGCGACCCACGCAATGCGTTCCAGACCGATGCCCGCGGCTGACATGGCCAGAGCGACCGCGATGATGCCACCCATGTAACCAAACAATGTGGAGGCAGAAACCTGCATGCCCGTATCCAGACCGGTCGTCGGTAAATAACGCTTCTCCAGCCATTGCTTGAGCATGCGCATACCGACAAAGCCCAGGATCAGAACCAGCAACGCTTGCGTGACGGCACTCGGTTTGATCTGGATTTCACCAATCGACAGGCCATCGTTCAGTTGACCGATCCGGTGAATGAGTTCGTTCGGTCCTTCACCAAACGGTGCCAGCAACAACAGCGCAGCCAGTAACAGGACAAGCGCGCGAGCGCCACCCGATAGCAGGACGGCAGCCTGATCGCGTGCCTGTGGTGTAGACAGCACGGTGCTTTTTGCGTTGGGATCGGGCGGTGTGGAGCCCAGCATCATGCAGATGTCATCCACCAGCACCATCAACAGATACGTGCTGCAGATCACGACCATGATCCAAGCAATTTGCTTGATCACAAAGCTGCCGAGCGCGACATAGCCAGTCAACAGGCAGAGCGCACTGATTGCCAGCGTCACCCAGACTATAACGATCAGAATGCGCAACCAGATGGGCGTGACATGCCCCTCATCGGGCTCACTGGTCTTGATGTGTCGCCACATGCGTTCGGCACGTTGCATGCCGAGCGCCATCGTTGCGCCTAGCATCATGGCAACGATGCAGTTGATGGCAACGGCGGTGGTCAGTCCGGCATTGATGGCCGTTGCGATCAGTTCGGCAATCCAGGACAGTCCGACCACGATCGCAAACACCAGCGGAAACTTGCGCATGCGATGCGCTAGTCGGTCATGCAACGGCAGCAGGCGCCACGACGGCCGACCCGGTGACAGCAAGGCATAGCCAATCCCTGCGATGAATCCGGAGAAGCAGACGATGCCGATCAGGCTGCCGAGAAAACTCATGGCTTTTTCGGAAAGCCCTTCGTCCCAGCGCAAGCCCATCTTGAGCATTTCGGTAATCAGGAAGGGCGTTGCGACTGCCAATAGCGTCAATACCAGTGCGTGGACCGAACGCCGCAAGCGGCCATGCGGCACGCGAGTCGAGGTAAAGGCCAGCAACGCGTTCCCGAGCCAGATGCGCGCCAGCGTGACGATCACGATGCTGACGGCGATGAGCAGCCAGATCTGCACAGACGTATTGCGCGCTGACTGATGGATGCTGTCGCTCAGCGCCTGCACGCGTTGCAGGTTCTGCGGAAGTTCGCTTGCCAGTTGTGTCCAGAATGGTTTGGAAAGAATCGAGGTCGTACGCTCGCCCAAACGCGCCTGTAACTGCGTACGACGCACGGTTGAGACCTGCTCGGAGGCTTGATCTGCCTCGACGGACAGCAATCTTGCCAGCTTCACTTGAGAGTCAAGCGCGCTCGTATCTTTTTCCAGCTGGGTACGCTGGTCGAGAACGTCCTTGCCTTCCTTGGCATCTTCGGTCGGTTTGCCCAGCTCGGCCAGTCGAGCCTGTACGCCGATGAGTTGCGGTTCGATGTCGCGTGCAATCTTGTCTGCTTCCGAACCCGCACTCAGCGCATCGACCTTCATCTTCGATAGCGTCGCATCATCCAGTGTCGCCTCGTTCTTGAGCGCATCCTGAATGCGGGTGATCTGCTGCCGCAAGGTGTCAAGCTGCTGATCGATGCTGCTCGCTGGATTTTCTTGCGCCCAGCCTGTTTGAATCGCGCCGAATGCTGCGAGCAGGAAAAAGGCGAGGGCTGTGATCAGCCGCCGTAAGGCATAACGATCGGATGACTGATTGGCAGTGCCGGAATGAGGGAACATGGCTTGTGTTGAATGAGGTGGATACGTGAGCAAGTAGTCGCGCTAGATGCGTCAGACGATAGCGTGTAATGGAAATGCAGGCAGGTGGCTGACGCCTGGGCTGCTGGTTTGGCGCACGGGAAGTACGTCGCCAGACGAGATTATTGAGGTAGTCATGTCATTTCCGATCTTGTTGTTGTGAATGATGTCTTGTTATACCGGTTCGCGATTCGACTGTAATGCAGGCGCGAACGTTCCGAATGTGCGGCGACTTTGCGTGGCAGCACAAGAAGGATGAGTTGCGCGCTGTTTTTGTGTAAAAAATACAGGGTGAAAGCATGCTGCGCATGCAGGTTTTACACTGCTGAATGATTGCCTTGCGCAAATGAATGTTCATTGTCAGTATGGATGTAATCGTCAAAAAAACAATTGCGCACAAAGAACATGGACAGCCATCCCTCACAGAATGCCCCGAACGTGGAGACCGTTCTGGCGAGTATTTCAGACGGCTACTACTCCGTGAACCATGCCTGGCAGATCAGTTACGTCAATCGTCAGGCGGTGGAGATCCTGGGGCTTTCGGCCGATGAACTCTTGGGTCGTAATTTGTGGCAGGCCTTTCCGGGTTTGGTCGGGAGTGTTTTCGAGGCAGGCTATCGCCGGGTAATGACGGCCCGTCAGCCCGAAAATCTGAAGGCCTTTTATCCTGATCACAAGCGCTGGTATGAAGTGCAAGCCTATCCGACTGCGGATGGCATATCCATTTACTTTCGCAATGTGACCGACGTTGTCAACGTCGATGCCAAGATCAAGCAAAGCGAGCAGCGTTTGCTGCAGATGGCGGATTCAATTCCGCAGATTGTCTGGATCTGTGATGCGCGAGGCCGCGCCCAGTTTTTTAATCAGCAGTGGACCGATTTCACCGGTTTTCCATTCGATCCTGAACTGGCAGCAGATCAGGCAGCATCCATCCTGCATCCAGAGGATCGCGATAGAACGTTGAATGCGTGGGAGCAAGCCAAGCAAAACGGCGGCAGCTTTTATGCCGAACACAGGATGCGCTCTGCGTTGGGGGAATATCGCTGGTTCATGGCCCGCGCAGAACCGGATATCGATTCGGCGACGGGCGAGCTCAACGGATGGTTTGGTACCTCGACCGATATTCACGATCAAAAGCTCTCACAGGCAGCTTTGCAAACCAGTGAGGCGCGCTATCGGACGCTTTTCCAATCGATCGATGAAGGCTTCTGTGTGATCGACGTGCTGTTCGACGATGCGGAAAAAGCCATTGATTATCGCTTCGTCGATGTTAATCCGGTATTTGAAGAACAGACCGGGTTGCAAGATGCCATCGGTAAAACTATCGGGCATATGGTGCCGCAGCATGAAACATATTGGTATGACATCTACGGCAATGTCGCCTTGACGGGGGAGCCTGTCCGGTTTGAAAACGAGGCAAAGGGATTGCAACGTTGGTATGACGTTTATGCATTTCGCATCGATCAACCCGATGACCGGCGTGTTGCCGTTTTGTTCAAGGATATTACGGAGCGCAAGGAGACGGAACGGCGCCTGTTGCTCGATAGCCGGCGTAAGGACGAGTTTCTGGCCATGCTGGCGCATGAGTTGCGTAATCCACTGGCGCCGATCAGTGCTGCAGCCGACTTGCTCAGACTTGCCCAGCCCGACGATGCGCGCGTGCGCAAATCCAGTGACATCATCTCGCGTCAGGTCCGGCATATGACTGGGCTGATCAATGATCTGCTGGATGTGTCGCGCGTCACGAGCGGTCTGGTTTTGCTGGAGCAGACCTTGGTCGATGTTAGGCAGGTATTGCTTGAGGCGCAGGAGCAGGTACGCCCATTGATCGAATCGCGCCGACATCATTTGTCCATGCATGCGCCTGTCGATGCCATGATGGTACGTGGCGATGCCAAGCGGCTTACGCAGATTTTTTCGAACCTGCTCAATAACGCCGCCAAGTACACACCAGAGGGCGGCATTATCAGCCTGCGTGGCGAGATTCGTAACGGCGAAATTGAAATTGGTGTCGCCGACAATGGCATCGGCATGTCGCGCTCGCTGGTCGAGCATGCTTTTGAATTGTTCACGCAAGCAGAGCGTACAGCTGATCGAGCCCAAGGTGGCCTCGGTATCGGTCTGGCACTGGTAAAGAATCTGGTTGAATTACACGGTGGCCGTGTGAGTGCACACAGCGCCGGGATGAATGAAGGCAGCGAGTTCAAAGTCGTGCTGCCGCTGATGATACTGCAGGCACCAGCCGGTGACGTGACGGTGGAACCTACGCGACCCATTACGGAACCCATGCGCCTGATGGTGGTCGATGATAATGTGGATGCAGCACGCATGCTGGCGATGTTTCTGGAAGCGGCCGGGCATGAAGTGCTGGTTGAGTTCGAGTCGCGTCGTGCATTAGAACGTGCGCGTATCGAGAAACCGGTGATCTGCCTGCTGGATATTGGCTTGCCCGATATGGATGGATACGCGTTGGCCAATCAGTTGAAGCAAGGCCGAGACACGGCAGACATGATCCTGATTGCGGTGACCGGTTACGGACAGGAACAGGATCGCTTGAAGACAGCGCAGGCCGGTTTTGCCCACCATCTGGTCAAGCCGGTGCAAACGGAAGAATTGATGAGACTGCTGGCAGACATTGCCGCCAACAAGCAGCTTGCCGCCTGACGGAGGCGCCGGCCTTCGTTCTATCAACGATGGTCACGCGTAGAGTGTGATCGTCTTGAAAAAGGAGATCGTCATGCCAAGCAAATTGATCGGGATGTACAACGTCGACTATTCCGCAGTGGCTTTGCCCGAAGGAGAGGGCTGGGCTGCACATCTGACGATTTCCGGGCCGTCGTCCAACCCCATGCACAGAAACATCGTATTCCCCGAGCAGCGGGTTTCTCCTGATAAGGCGTTTGCAACGGAGGAAGAAGCCGAGCAGGACGCCTTGCGGGTCGCTGAAGGCATGGTGAATGCCGCCCATGATGCGCCGACGCATAATTGAATTTTTACCCATGCATCTTTCGTAGAGCCCCCCATTTGTCTAACGGACATCAAGTTTGCCTAACAGGAGAAAAAGTCATGAGCAGAACACCCGATGCGGTTTATCAAGGTTTTGATATTTATACGGTGGTCGTGCCCGGCGATCACGGTGGCTGGACGGCCATCAGTGATGTCGAGCGCAATGGCGCAGAGGGCGTCGAGGTATTTCAGGATTTTGGTGGTCCATGCGATGGCGTGACAACAGAGCAGGCCAGAGAAGCAGTGCTGAGCGAGACGCGGCACAAGATCGACAATCTGAACGCTGACCCGGTGTAACTGGGGTTAAGTACCGATTAACGGCCGATATCCGCGTGGTTGAATCTAAGTCTGCTTAAGTCTAAGCCTGGTTGGGTCGCTCGTCTTTGACCGCGCATCTTGCGGTGATCATTGCAGATGCATCAAATGCTGCGTCCGAGCTCACGTTCCACGCATAAAGGTATGCGTAATTTGCGCGGACAAGCAGGGCGGTCTGGTTTATAGTTTCCGATTACCTGTTGTCTGTAGAACCATGTCCGTCCCCGATCCTCACACCGTTCAATCTGTTGTTCAGCCTCTGATTCAGGCGGGCATGTCGTTGCCGGAGGTCAAATGGCCTTATCCGATCAGCCTGATGCGTTTGAGCCTCGCACTGGCCTTGGGACTGCTCATCGGTCTGGAGAGGGAACGTCGCGGCAAAGAAGCTGGCTTGCGTACCTTCGCATTCATTGCGCTGCTTGGTGGAATGGGCGGCATGCTCGGCGATCACTATGCTTACCTGATTATGGCGCTGGTGGGCTTGCTAGCAGTATTTCTCAATATCCAGCGACTGCGCACCAATGATTCGACTGAGCTGACCACGTCGGCTGCGATGATCATTACATGCGTGGCTGGCATATTATGCGGCAAGGGCCATACGGCCACGCCTGCTTCCATCATGGTCATTGTGACGGCACTGCTGGCGTGGAAGGATCGCCTGAGCGGGTTCAGCCTCGGCCTGACCGAAAACGAGATGCGGTCGGCATTGCTGCTTGCAATTCTAGCCATCGTCATCTATCCCGCGTTGCCTGAAGGCGCAGTCGGTCCCTGGCATCTGATCGAGCCGCGTGCTGCGTGGGTCACGGTGATCCTGATTGCCGGTATCGGCTTTGCCAACTATGTGCTGTGGAAGATGTATGGCACGCGCGGCATTGTGATGGCGGGCTTCCTCGGCGGTTTGGTCAATAGCAGCATTACCGTCAGCGAGCTGGCTGCGCGTGCGCGCGATCAGCATCGCGACACCATTAGCGCAGCGTATCGCGGCATTCTGCTGGCGACCGGTGCGATGCTGATCCGTAATGGCGGATTGCTGGTGATCCTTGCGCCTGCGGTGGCGTTAACAGCGACCATGCCGTTTCTCGTCATGCTGGTCGTAACGGCGGGCTGGTTCTTTGCCGATCGTAATGCAACGCGACAAGTGTCGAGTGATCCGACGGGGCAGGTGGAATTGCCTCTGCCGTTTTCCCTGACGGCAGCGCTCAAGTATGGGCTTGTATTTCTGATTCTGAATATCGCCGGTCTGCTCGCACAGCAGGCATTTGGTGAAGCTGGTTTCTACGCGGTGAGTCTGATTGGTGGTGTGGTATCGAGTGCCAGTGCAGTGGCGGCTGCCGCCAGCCTTGTCAGTAGCGGATCGATACCGGTGCATGTTGCATCAACCGGTGCAGTACTGGCATCGCTGGCTAGTGTGGCTATCAATCTGCCATTAGTGATGCGTTCCCACAATCGCAAGCTAGTGTTGCGTTTGGGCATTGCGATGCTGTCGATTGCGATTCTCGGCGTGATGGGTGCGCTGGCAGCCAAGCCCATGCTCGCTTTCCTGCTGGAAACGGTGCCCGGACTGGATCAGGTATTGCCTACAATCCCCGCACGCTAAGGCGTGGCGCCATTTTAGCGAGATAGGAAGGCATCCCTCCTTTGTAAGACGAACATGTGGGATTGTCAGTGTGTTCTCACACAAAGATGGGTAAATCGCTGATTTTGTAATCCTCTGTTTCAGACCATCATGCAGTCCATGATGTTATGACATTGAGGGAGTTACCCATGGCACAAGTATCGACAACCCGCACTTCCACCACTGGTCAGCAAGTTATCAACGCTAAAGCGTTTGCTGCACTCAAGGCCAAGGAAGCCGATCTGACGCAAAGCAAGCGTCCTGTTGCACCACGTGCATTGGCAGGTCTGCACGGTCATAACCCGAAACACAATGGTTTGCTGGCAGCATTGCCTGCCGCTGACTATGATCGTTTGTTGCCACATCTCGAATTCGTCGAAATGCCATTTGGCATGACGATTTGCGAGGCTGGCGAGCAAATGCAGCATGTATATTTTCTTACCAACAGCATCGTCTCGTTGCTGTACGAAACCGCAGACGGCGCATCGTCTGAAACGGCCGTCATCGGTTACGAAGGCGTAGTCGGTCATGACGTGTTCATGGGCGGCGGCGCTTCGCTGAATCGTGCTTTCGTCAAGAGCGCAGGCTACGGCTTCCGCGTCAAGGCATCGGTTCTGCAATCCGAATTTGCCCGCGGCGAAGCACTTCAGCAACTGCTGCTGCGCTTCACGCAAGCACTCTTTACGCAGATGGCACATACCGTGGCCTGCAACCGTCATCACACCATCGTGCAGCAACTGTGCCGCTGGTTGCTGCTGAGCCTGGATCGTCTGCAATCGAACCAGATCAGCATGACCCAGGATCTGATCGCCAGCATGCTCGGCGTGCGTCGTGAGAGTGTGACTGAAGCAGCGCGCAAGCTGCAGGATGAAGGCCTGATCCATTACAGCCGCGGCCAGATTACCGTGGTCGATCGTATCGGTCTGGAAGATCACATCTGCGAATGCTACGCCAGCATTAAAAAGGTGTATGAAGACCTGCTGCCGAAAAAGTAATAATTTTGTTGTCTCCCTAGTTATATGGCCGCTCTCACGAGCGGCTTTTTTTATGCGGCATACCAACACCCGTTTTGTACCCTCGCCAAAACATAATCCGATTTATACTTTTGCGCTTCCATAACGTTACTTAACCGCGCAGAAGATTAATGAAATCAACAGGACTATCGTTCCACCATCCCTATGCCTTCTGGTTTGGGTGTGCGGCTATTGTCGCCGGCGTGATGGCGCATATCCCCATGTTCGCGTGCGCAGCCGACATGGGGTATGAGATGGTAGGGATGCCAATGGATGCAACGATGCTGTCCGGTATGGCACTTATCCCTGTCGGGCTGATGCTCTCGGCCTATGGCTTGATGCCGAGGCTAAATCAAATGCGGCAGGCAAACGTCGGTGGTCCCGGGCTGCAGTTTCATATCGCGGATAGTGTTCCGTTAAATAATGAGCATTGGAAACTGGTACTGGTGCTCGTCATTGCGTTGACGATCGATGTCATGAAGCCTGCATCTCTTGGTTTTGTCATGCCCGGCATGATCAAAGAATACGACATCAATAAAGAGACCGCAGGGTGGCTGGCGCTCGTGGCACTGACAGGCACGACCGTCGGTTCGGTTATTTGGGGGCGTTTGGCAGATGTATTCGGCAGGCGCGCGGCCATTCTCTTGTCCGCATTGATGTTTATCGGTACAGCTATCTGCGGTGCCATGCCGGATTTCGAATGGAATCTTGTGATGTGCTTCTTGATGGGGGCGTCTGCAGGCGGTCTGCTGCCAATCACGTTTACTTTAATGGCCGAGATGGTACCTGCCGCACATCGAGGGTGGCTCCTTGTTGCGCTGGGAGGTGTTGGTACATCGGCAGGCTATCTGGTCGCAGCGGGTGCCGCGAGCATTCTGGAACCGATGTTCAGCTGGCGAGTGCTGTGGCTACTTGGCCTGCCGACTGGCGCGATCATTATCTTTCTGAGTCAAATGTTGCCGGAATCGCCGCGGTTTCTCGCCAAGGAAGCACGTGCAGTGCTAGCGAAGTTTGCTGGCGGTGTTGAAAAGACAGTGGTCGAGAGTAGCAACCCGTCTGAAGAAGCGCCCGGAAAAGTGGGTATTGCGCAACTGATGCAAGGCGGTTACGCGCCCCTGACAATCGGTCTGGGAATAAGCGGCATTGCTTGGGGATTGGCAAACTTTGGATTTTTGCTTTGGCTGCCAACCAATTTACGTAGCATGGGAATGGACGCGGGTACCGCAAATGCGTTGCTGGCAAAATCGGCGATGTTTGCCCTGCCAGGAACCCTGATCGTTATCTGGTTGTATCACCGCTGGAGCAGTATCAAGGCGCTCGTGACATTTATAGGATTGACTACCGCTTCCCTGATTTTATTCTTCGTTCTTGGGAAAGCGGGGATGCAATCCATTACTGCCATGGCATTTGCCACGGCACTGCTTTTGCTGAGTGCAAGCGGTGTAATCGCCATGCTGATTCCCTATGCTGCTGAAATTTATCCGGTCCATTTGCGTGCTACCGGATCAGGAATCATCGCTGCTAGTTCGAAGTTTGGCGGCATCCTTGGCGCCGCTTTTGGCGTCCTTGGCGTATTCGGAAACCTGGCCCTTTCTGCCTTGCTGATTGCTATACCAATGTTTATATCGGCGATTTTATTGGCGAGAAATGGAATCGATACACGTGGTAAGCGATTGGAAGAAATTCAAAGTGCAGTCGCTAAAAAACATAAAAGCCGACTGTCCGTTTAGGTGGTTTGCAATCGGGCATTTGGCTCGAAATGGATTGGTGAGGATTGGACTATGAAGGTCATGAAAAACACAGTCATCGCGGTTGCGCTGTTAATTGCCAGTACCTTGGTAAATGCAGAAGGACCGACTAAAAAAACGGTAGATGAACTTGAACAGCGAGAAAATCCATCTTTGATCCGCGGTGAGATCAAA
>Ga0308164_10001054_pt1 | contig 35359 bp, 30 predicted proteins | sample PhyTR2_FD_201031 | JGI IMG/M metagenome (GOLD analysis project Ga0308164, IMG submission 201031) | Phyllosphere microbial communities from UC Gill Tract Community Farm, Albany, California, United States - DLSLT.R2 | ecosystem: Host-associated > Plants > Phyllosphere > Unclassified | place: USA... | reverse complement strand
TGATTTACCGCCCGCTGAGTGAGCCTGCCATGCGCACCATCGTGGAAATGAAGCTCGCACAGGTCAGCAAGCGCTTACATCGTCACTACGGCCTGACCACGCAGATTGATGAGAGCCTGTATGACGCTCTGGTCGCCGCCTGCCTGCTGCCGGACACCGGTGCACGTAACGTCGACAGTCTGCTCAATCAGCAAATTCTGCCGGTGCTGAGTCAGCAGCTGCTGACCCGCATGGCTGCGAAACAGAAACCACACTCCCTGACGCTCGGCTGGAGTGATGAAGAAGGGGTTGGGCTGGAATTTGATGCCACGGATACCCGAGAGGAGGCGTGATGACGGAAAGCATTGCCAGTCTGGCGCAGAAGAAAATTGATGAGGCTCTGGGGCTGTCCCGCTATCGCGTGGATGTTCATGAGTGCCCGCATTTTCTCGATGTCCTGCGTTTTCGCGCCAGTGAAACCCTGAGCCAGCCGTGGCGCTATGACATCACCGTCACCTGTGCGGCAAATATTGCCGGCAGTGAGCTGATGCTTAAACCGGCCTCCTTTACCTTCCAGACACCGCTCTATGACGGTACGCCGGCGGTGCCGGTGCGCACGGTCTACGGGGTGGTGGATGATTTTCGCCGTATCTCTGTCTCGGGGGATGAAATTACCTATGCCCTGCGACTGGTGCCGCGTATTGCGCTCATGCAGCATACCGAGCGCTGTGCGGTATATCTGAACCAGTCGGTGCCGGAAGTGGTGGAGCAAATTCTGCGTTCCCATGGGCTGGAAGGGGCGGATTTCGAATTTCGTCTGTCGCAGGGCTACCCGGTCCGCGAGCTCATTACCCAGTGGCGTGAAACGGACCTGGCCTTTGTTCAGCGTCTGTTGGCTGAAGTCGGCATTTTCTGGCGCTTTGAGATGGACGGCCGCATTGAACAGGATGTGGTGATTTTCCAGGACAGCCAGATGCAGTATCAGTTTGGCGTGAAGCTGCCGATTATCCCGCCGTCACGTACCAGTGATAACGGCCAGGAGAGCGTCTGGGATATTCGTTCGACAGACCGCGTGGTGACGGGTGGCGTAGCCACCCGCGACTATAACTACCGTGACGCGCTGACCCCGCAGGACAGTTCTGTCACCGTCCGCCAGGAAGGCGGGGCGACCACCGGTGAGGTGTATCACTATGCTGAGCCGTTCCTGAGCGAAGGGGATACCGAAACCCCGGAAGGCGGTGCCTGGTTTGCCCGGTTGCGCCATGAACGCTACCTGAATGCCCAGCAGACCGTCACGGTACGTGCGAGCAGCCCGGTACTGGCCCCGGGCGAAGTCCTGGAGCCGCAGGGTAGTGGCCTTGTCGATTCATTAAAAGACGGCATCGTCATCACCGGGGTTCACAGCTCAGGTGCACGTGACAAAGGCTTTCAGCTGCGCTTTACGGGTATTCCGTACAGTGAAACGGTCTGCTACCGCCCGGCACTGCTGAACCGCCCGGTGATGGCCGGCTCCCTGCCTGCCCGGGTGGAAAGCGATGAGAAGCATGACACCTATGCGTACCTCGACAATCAGGGGCGTTACCGCGTCCGGCTCGACTTTGACCGTAACAGCACCGAACAGGGTTATGCCTACCTCTGGCTGCGTATGGCAAAACCGTATGCCGGGGATACCTACGGCTTCCACTCCCCGTTGCTCGACGGTACCGAAGTCTCGGTGATGTTCGACGGCGGCGACCCGGACCGTCCGTACATCGCCCACGCGCAGCATGATTCAGAACACCCTGACCACGTCACCCGCGACAACCACACGCGCAACATCTGGCGAACGGCCGGGGACAATAAATTCCGCCTGGAAGACAAGCGTCAGGAAGAGCATTTCAAGCTCGCGACGCCGTTTGGTAAGACGCAACTCAACGGCGGTCATGTTGTAGATAGTGAGCGTGAGCCCCGCGGAACCGGTTTTGAACTGCGCACCGATGAATACGGGGCGCTGCGTGCCGGACGGGGGATGTTCCTGACTGCTGATGCACAACCGGCGGCACAGGGCAAAATGCTGGATATGGCACCGGCCATTGAGCGCCTGAACCAGTCAGCTGCAGAAATGAAACGGCTCAATCTTCTCGCGCAGCAGGCTCAGGCACTCACCTGTGATCTCGAAAGCCAGAACAGCCTGCTGGAAAACCGCCTGAAAGACCTCCAGTCAGCGGCACTGCTGGGCAGTGCGCCACAGGGCGTGGCATTTACGTCGGGTGAGCACCTTCAGATAACCAGCAAGCAGAACACTATCCTGAGTGCGGGTCAGCATCTGGATATGGGAGCAATGAAGAACATCACGCTGGCTGCCAGTGAGTCTGTCGGGCTGTTTGCTCATCAGTCCGGGGCGAAGATGATTGCTAATCAGGGTGATGTTGAGATCCGCGCTGAAGCGAGTTCGATGGAGATGACATCTGAGCTACTGTTTACCATCAGCAGTAACAAGGATGAACTGCTCATCAGTGCGCCTAAACTGCGACTTAACGGCGGCGGCTCCAGTATCACGCTGGACAACGGCGGCATTCTGGAAGAAACCCCAGGGGATTACCTGGTCAAATCCGCGCATTACCGCTCACCGATGGCGGGTGGCAGCATGGACATTACGCCGCCCAGGTTTAGCCAGACAAACGCCAGCGTGACGCCGCCCAAAACACGTAATATCCCTTCACGTTAAGGATAACCGAAATGAAAATCTGTTTTCCTGCCCGAAAAGCGAATGGTGAACAATACGCCACCCTGGATGAAATGATGCAGCCGCTCTGTCAGGAGCCACACGGCTCCTGGCTGGCCGGAACGAATAACATGTGGCACGGCGGGATCCACATCACCAGTAAGAGTGCCCCCGGTTCCGTGCTGACAAACGAGACGGCAGATACTGCGGTGCCGCTTCAGTTTATGGCGGGTGGCGAAGTCGTGGCCTGGCGTGTCAATCAGGATTACCTGACTTCCACGTACATGAATAAGCCGCTGCAGTATTCCAGTACCTTTGTGCTGGTAAAATCCACCTGCACCCCGGATCCCGAAAAGAAGGCCAACAGCCTCGACTTTTACACGCTGTATATTGGGCTTGCTCCGCTGTCGGCTTTTGCGAAACATAAGCTGTATCAGGTCACAGAGAAGGGCGACGGGCTCAGTCAGCGTGAATATACCGGCAAAGAAAAAGATGGAGATAAGGCACCGGTTGCGAAGAGTAAACTGAAAACGGGCGACCGCGTCATTGTGCTGCGTGAGATCACCTTCGATCTGAAGGGACAGACGCAGACGTTCGGACTTGCCCGGGTGTTGAACAGCAAATCCGAAATGACCGGCCAGGCATACTGGGTGTCGCTTGACTCGCAATTTGTGACACCTGATGGTGAGCAAATGGCGCACCTTCCGGCCTGGATGCAGCAGGCTGTTGCACAAGGGGCATTTGATGCTGTTGTCAAACCGGCAATGAAGCTCGAAGTCGCGGCGGGTGATGCTGTGGGCTATCTGGCGGAGGACATTGCCCCCTGCGACTTACACGGTGTGGAAAAAAGCGCGTTCGTACACGTTGAAGTGCTGAGCACTGACAGCCGGATGATCGATTTTCTGAGCAATAAGGCGCAGGTGAAGAGCGGCCCGAAATACGTTCATATCCATCCGGAAAGTCCCGTTTATGCCCGCTCCGGCGATACCTTCACCCAAACCAAAGGGAAGGTGAAGAAAGATATTCACAAAATCATGCCGCAGGACAAATGCCAACCGTTCACAGACAAAGACGGTAAGCGCTGGTTTGATATCGGGGATGGGGCCTGGGTCAGTGGTACCGATGTGGATGCGGATATCGGCCAGTACGACCTGGATAAACTGGGTTTTAAAGCATTTGAGGAGCCGTCTACATCCGATATGACGGAATCCCTGCGTGAAGGGTGGATTAAAGACGGGTTCACCAGGATTGCAGAGTGGGTACGCCCTGAGCGCGGTATCCGGGAAAAACAGGTCTCTGACTACTACAAAGCCCTGCTGCGGAAAATGGACAGCGATAACAGCGGCGACCTTTCCGGCGAAGAACTGCGTCATGCGGTTAATTACGCGGAACTGGATGTCAGGGATATCGCGGCGCGAATGGTGGTCAGACACGACAGTGAATGGTTTGGCGGCAGCAGCCATCACCGCTGGAGAACGTTTTTAAAGCAGCTGGATCCCCTCTGTGTCAGCTATGTCAGACAGTGGTTTGACGACATGGAATGGATGAGCAGGGTGGACGGATTCAGCAGCGGTGCGCCTGTCTGGCATATGCATCCCGTGACATTTTTAGATGCAATTAATGATCATGGGATATGTGCATGTAATCGAGATATCACTATTGAGGAACTGCAAAAAATAGCGCAAGGTGTGAATATTGACACGCTTAAAAGTTATTTGGATGGGTTAAATGCAGGCTTTAAGCGATTTGAAATCACTAAATGTCGAGATAAAGCCCATTTCTTAGCACAAGTTTTGCACGAAAGTGGAAATTTTAGATTCACTAAAGAAATTAATGGAGAAAGAGCCTCTTATCAACCGTGGTACGGCAGGGGATTAATCCAAATTACTCTGCAAACCAATTATGACAGTTATGGGTGTTATATTGGAGAGGATGTTTCATCATCCGACTCAGCCAGAGATAAGTTAACTGTGCTGCCTCATAGTGTTCTTTCTGCATTCTGGTTTTTCAAGGTTCATAAATCTTTGGATATTCTCTCTGGAGATGATGACTTCAACAAAATAACTGCAGTCATTAATGGTGGTTTTAATGGGTATGATGATCGCCTAAATATATTTAATAAGGCTGTGAAAAGTCTTCATACAGAGCATTTGAATAAAAAGAACGAAGCTGGAACATATCCATTTACGATCAGTGAAATATACAATAGTAAGATTTACTCATTTGGATGGGGGCTTTGGCATGATCCAGGGTCAAGACGACAAGGTACAGAGAAGAACAAAGATAAAGCATTGGCCGGCTACAAGCGTGCAAAAGAACTCATAAATGCAAACCCTTTCCCTGCAAGGCAGGCACATAGAAAAATTTACGGAGTTGAGTATCAAGAGGTACTCAATTACATAGATGGTAGAATTACAGCCCTAGAGGTATCTTAATGCAAGTATTTGTTGCGATTTTTTCAGTATTTATTATGTCACTCAGTTTCATGGCTCATGCGAGTGAAACTGTAGGATGTTTTAGTGCAGGGAAGATGAATGTCAAATTCGTCAAAATATCTCAGGAAGGATTGGATATTGGGTATGTTAAGTACGAACATTCGAAATCAGCTATTCCATTGCTTTTTGTAAAAACAGAAGAACAAGATTCAGCTGACCGTCCCTCATCTTTTACAACCGATTGGAATGAAATGCTTAACGGAAAAGTAAATGGTTATTATACGGTAATGTCACAAGGTGCTCGTTTTTATCAGTTTGATTATAAATCATTAAAAGGAAAAGTTACTGAATTCTCTGAAAACATAGGTGCATACAATGATGATCGTTCAGATTGTGTGTGGAAGTAATGTTTCTATATTATTCTAAGCGTAACAGTAGGAATGCTGATGCAAGGAATTATTCGTCTTGGTGACAAAACCACCCACGGTGGGGCTGTTTTGTCCTGCTCAACAACCATGCTCTTTGGTGATATCGGCGTGGCCCGTAAAGGTGATCGTGTTTCCTGCCCTGAGCATGGTGATACCACTATCGTTGAGGGTAACCCAAATTATCGCGATCGGGGTGTCCCTGTGGCATTTCATGGCCACAAGTGTGGCTGCGGCTGCACGCTTATTAGCTCACTGCCCAATGCTCTGGTGGGGTAAACGTGCCGGTTGAACTTGAGCGTATTCCCGCGCAGCAAAAACTGCCGCCCCGTCCGCGTTTTAAACGCTGGCTCCTCCTGGGCATTGTGATGTTGTTGGCAGGGGTTGCGACCACATTCCTATTCTGGAAGGGCGAGCGCTCAGGTGCCGCTTTCTGGGGGCTGGCAACAGGATTGCCTGTCGTGTTGTGGGGCCTGTTGGTTGTCGGGCGCTATTTTGGTTATGCGTTACTGCGCGGGCGTTGTGTTAAGAAGAATGCCACAACCGCCGCCCGGTACCGCGCAGACGTTGCTCGCGGACAGCGCTTTGCATGGCTTATCGGCGAAGTACTGATTAACGGGCTGGGGTCTGCCAGCCCGATGGCGCATGAGGCTGTACTAGCCAAAAAGCCCCTGATGATGCCCTGCGAGCCCGTTAATGGCGGCAATCCGGTTCGTCACCGCGCGCTGGCGGCCACCGGGGAAATGGCTGACCGGGAAGCGCATTATTTTCAGGAGGTAATCGCCCACGTCCAGAATCTGGTGGCGTTGCTCCCTCCGACGCTGACCTGCTATCTGGCGGTGGATACCGGCGAACAGTTTTCGACATTGCCGTCCCTCCTGCAAAAAAGCGTGTCCCATCCGCTGGTGCGCATTAGCGAAATGACGGGGCTGGAAATCCTCGACTACTGGCTGGATTGCCATTATGACCGTGCTGCTGCGTTACTGGTGATCAGCGCTCAGCTTTACGAAAACCCGCCAGAGGACAGTGGCGAAGCCATTTCAGTGTTACTGCTGACCAACTGCCGCCTGAAGGATATCCCGGATGCGTCAGTCAAAGTTCACCGGCCGCAGATGTGTCGCGATGGCAATCTCGACCGGGCATTTGAGCGCGTCATGATGTGGTCAGGACTGGAAAAAACTGCACTGAAGCAGGCCTGGACCAGCGGCGGCCAGATGGCCTCCGGCGATATCTTCAGCAAGGCCCGGGAGGCACATGCCCCGGGGCTTAAAGCCGATAAAATTACCCATATTGATACGGTTGTCGGGTTTGCGGGCGTTGCCGCTCCCTGGCAGGCGTTACAGCTGGCAGCCCGTCAGTGTTTGAGCGACAGCGAAGCCCAGCTAATTGTCACCGAACTTTCAGAAGACAACCGACAACTCTGTATTGTCACCCCGGAATAACTCTCAAGGGATTGCTCTCCTCCGTTATGAAAATCGCATCCACTTTTCTGCTTGCGCTGCTTCTGGGCGCACTATCTGTCTGCCTCATTGGCGGCGCACTCTTGTTATGGCCGGAGTGGGTTAAGGACACCTTCAATATCGGGCCATTCAGTACGACCGGCATAGTGATAATCAGCCTGCTGCTGATGCTGGCAGCATTGATTATCTGCTGGGTGCTTGAAACCGTATTCGCTAAGAACGGTGATGAACAGGGAAAGCTGGATGTGGTCGCCTCCGGACAGCAGGCTGCTGCATCCCAGCCTGAAGCAAAGCATACCGACGCGGACACCTCCCGGTTTGTGGCTGAGGCGCTGGTCGAACATCTGCGCCTGCGCTACCGCCGTCGCTGGAAAGCCAAAGTTCGCCTGTTGCTGGTACAGGGTACCGACAGTGATATCGAAAAGGTGGTGCCGGGTCTTAAGGGCGATCACTGGCAGGAAAGTGACGGGATTGTGATTATTTACGGCGGTCTGGCGGAAAGCGTGGCGGATGATGAGTTCCTGTCCGTGCTGAAAGCAGTGCGACCACAGCGTCCGCTGGATGGTGTGGTGCAGGTGATGAACACGGCTGCACTGCCCGATACAGCGAAGCAGGACACGCTGGTGCGTGTACGTCAGAAAACCGATACTCAGTTGGGCTGGCAGCTGCCGGTCTGGCTGTGGCTTGTCCGGGAAGGCTCCTGGGACCAGGATGGAGTGGGTGTACCTCCAGCCGGCGCGCTGTTTGGTCCAGGTGCGACAACGGAAGAGGTCCGTTCGACATTGACCTCACTCTCGTCAGACCTGCAAACCCCAGGCGTGTCGGCGCTGCTGGAGAACTCTCAGCACCACTGGCTGTTGAGCCTGTCGAAAGCCCTGCGCGGCTCGTTGCGACGATCCCTGATCCCGCTGCTGACCACGCTGATGTCAGGGCCAGCCCCATACCGTCTGCGTGGGGTGATGTTCAGTCCGGCATTGCCAGGGACCGAAACGGTGCCGCATGCGCGCCTTTCACCACCGGTCTGGCAGGCGCTCGAAAACGACAGCCTGCAGGTGCATGCCCGTAAAATCGGTTTCCACTGGCAAAAGGTGCTGCGCCTGGTGCTGCTCGGTCTGGTACTGCTCTGGGGGGCGGGTACGCTAATGTCCCTGTCCGTCAACCGCACCCAAATCTGGCTGGCTCAGGATACGGCCCGGATTGCTGCTGACACTAAACAGCCTCTGTCGGATCGCCTGCGTAACCAGTTAGCTCTGCAGCAGACCATCGCCCGCCTGCAGAACCGCGAAGTGTACGGTGCGCCGTGGTACACCCGCTTTGGCCTGAACCAGGACAGCGACACGCTGAAGCTGCTCTGGCCATTGTATGCCCGTAACAATCAGGCGCTGATGCGTGATGCACTGGCTGACGAACTTCACCGTCAGCTCAACGCTTTCGTGCAGTTGTCTCCGGCAAGCGATGCGCGCACGTCTGCCACTCAGAAGACCTACGGTTTGCTTAAAGGCTACCTGATGCTGGCCCGTCCAGACAAAGCGGATGCGGAGTGGCTTGCCGGCAATATGCTGAAGGCCTGGCCGCAACGCAGCGGCGTGCCGGACAGCGTATGGCAGACCCAGGCGCCGAAGCTGCTCGGCTTCTGGGCGCAGAACTTACCGGCACACCCGGAGTGGAAAATCTCTCCTGACCGCGAACTGGTGGGCACAGTACGTCAGATCCTGCTCAAACAGATTGGTCAGCGTAACGCGGAAAGCGGTCTGTACCAGGAGATGCTCGGGCGCATTGCCCGTAACTGGCCGGATTTAACCCTGTCTGACATGACCGGCGATACGGATGCGTCAACCCTGTTCTCCTCGGAAGAGGTGGTGCCGGGGATGTTCACCCGTCAGGCGTGGGAAGAGCAGGTTGAAGATGCGATTGATCAGGTAGTGAAGACCCGCCGTGATGAAATTGACTGGGTGCTCACCGACAAAACCCGTCAGCCGGGCAGTGATGTGTCACCGGAAGCGCTGAAACAGCGCCTGACCGAGCGTTACTTCACTGACTTTGGCAACGCCTGGCTCAACATGGCCAACAGCATTCAGTGGCACGAAGCGTCATCGCTTTCGGAGGCCATTGCGCAGCTGAACCTGCTGGCAGATGTGCGTCAGTCCCCTCTGGTGGCGCTGATGAATACACTTGCCTGGCAGGGACAGACCGGAACAAAAGGAGAGGCTCTGGCTGACACCCTGGTGGACTCGGCGAAAAAACTGGTGGGGCGTCAGAAGAGTGCAAAACAGTTTATTAAACAGGCGCAGGGGCCGAAAGGGCCGCTGGATGGCGTCTTTGGTCCACTCACGGGGCTGATGGCCGGCAAGGACGGTACCGGCTCAAACGGTAACCTCAGCTTCCAGTCCTGGCTTGCCCGTGTAACCCAGGTGCGTCTCAAGCTGCAGCAGGTGACCAGCGCCCCTGATCCGCAGGCGATGGCGCAGATGCTGGCCCAGACTGTTTTCCAGGGAAAAGCCATCGATCTGACCGACACCCGTGACTACGGCTCTCTGGTAGCGGCAAGTCTCGGGCAGGAGTGGAACGGTTTCGGGCAAGCATTGTTTGTGCAGCCGCTCGATCTGGCCTGGCGTCAGGTGCTGGCTCCGGCGGCAGGCAGCCTCAATGCCCGCTGGCAGAGCACCATTGTTTCGCAGTGGAACACTGCCTTTGCCGGACGCTATCCATTTAAGGCCACCGGCAGCGATGCTTCACTGCCACTGCTGGCCCAGTTCCTGCGCAGCGACTCCGGGCGTATCGCGGCATTTATCAAAACCAACCTCGGGGGCATGCTGCATCAGGAAGGCAACCACTGGGTGGTGGATCCGGCTGCCAGTCAGGGAATGAGCATCAGTCCGGCGTTTCTTGCCGCCATCAACAAGCTTGCCGATATCTCGGATATCGTCTTTGCTCAGGGCGATGCCGGGGTTCATTTCGAACTGATGGCCCGACCGTCACGCGATGTGGCCCGCACCCAGCTGACGCTCGATGGTCAGAAGCTGGATTACTTCAACCAGATGGAAAGCTGGCAGAGCTTCACCTGGCCGGGCAATACGTATTACCCCGGTGTGGATCTGAGCTGGCGCTCAGTCAATACAGAAATGCGCCTGTATGCCAGTAATCAGGGAAACTGGGGCTTTATCCGTTTGCTGGATAAGGCGCTTATCACCCCGCTCGACAGCAGCCGGACACAACTGGTGTGGATCACTCCAGATGGCAATCCGCTGAAATTCATCATGCGCAGTGAGCTCGGTGACGGGCCACTGTCACTGCTCAAACTGCAGGGCTTCAGTCTGCCGCAGACTATTTTTTCCGTGGGCGCGACTGATGGCTCACTCACCCTTGCCGGAGACGAATAAATGGCGACTGCAGAAACGCTCCTGACCCTGTGTCTTCCGGGCGCGGTCCAGCGTACCGCACTGCTCGCTAAGAGCCGGGAAAGCCTCTCTCTGTGGTCGCCGTGGCTGACACCACTCCCGACTGGTAATGGAGCCGGGGATGACCCGACCTATGAGGATGATTTCCAGCTGATGCGCGAGGAGATCAACAAGCTTTCCGGCACCGATACCGGGGTGCTTTGTCGCCTGGCGGAAAGCATTCTGACCCAACATGCCCGCGACATCCGGGTGGTGACTTGGTACACCATGGCTCGTCTGCAGCGCGATGGCGATACCGGGCTGACGGATGGCATCCTGCTGCTGGCAGCCATGCTGGAACAGGCGGGGCGGCACTGCCACCCACAGCGCGGTACAGCCCGTTTAGCGGCGCTGGAGTGGATGAACAGTGAGCGCATTCTGGATGCGTTAGCACGCTGGCCGGATGTGACGCGTGAAGACACCGCCAGAACTGCGGCGGCCCTGTGCCTGCTGGAGAACGCGGTTGAGCAGTTGCCAGAGGCGGAACGCCCCACCTTTGCCGGGCTGCTGCGCATGCTGGAAACCCGCCTGGCCGGTAGCGGCGGGCTGGATACACCGGTGGCAACATCCGGCCAGGGTCATGCAGATGAAAGTATCCACAGCACACCGGCGTCAGGCACTGCTGTACCGGAAACCGTGGCTGTCAAATCGGAAGTGGAACTGGTCCGTCAACTGCGGGTGCTGTCCGGCTGGGTGGTTGAGCAGCCGCAGGGCTGGCTTGCCGCTCACAGGATGATGAAGGCCGCCCGCTGGGACATGGTGACGCAACTTCCGGCTCTTGATGCAGCCGGGCGGACACGCCTGCTGCCGCCAAAGGCTGACTACCGCGCCCAGCTTAAACGTCTGTACCTGCAGCAGAGCTGGACTGAACTGGTTGAGCAGGTGGATGTGATGTTCTCTGAGGGCGGTAACCGCTTCTGGCTCGATTTGCAGTGGTATCTGTGGCAGGGGCTGAGCCGGGCTAGTGGGCCGTGGGAGCACTGGGCGGAGTACATCCTCAGCGACCTGAAGCTGTTACTGAAACGCCTGCCGGGTCTGGAAACACTCGCCTGGAACGATGGTACGCCGCTGGCCGATGAGGTGACACTGAACTGGATAGCCGAAAAGGTCAACGATGACATGCCCGGATTCAGTGACGAGCCGGCAGTGGCCACCGCTGCTCAGACAGATGACATTCTGGCACTGGAAACGGAGGCGATGGAGAAGGGGGACACCGAGGGCCCGGAGGCTGCGCTGGTCTGGCTGCAGAGTCGTCCGGACATGGCCTCACCCCGCAGCCGCTGGCTGCTGCGTCTGCTGATGGCAAAGGTGGCTGAGCAGTACGGGCGTAATGAACTCGCTCTCCATTTGCTGGGGGAACTTACCGACAGCGCCCCGAAACTGACACTCAGCGAGTGGGAGCCGGGACTGCTGTTCGACGTGCAGGCCCGCCGTCTGCGGTTGCTGCGCATGAAAGCGGGGCGCAGTGAAAGTGACAAAGCCCGTTTTGCCCCGGAAATGGACAGTCTGCTGGCCGGGCTGATTGCCCTCGATCCGGCACGCGCAATGGTGCTGTGCGGATAAGCCTCCCCTGACATTACAGGCCATCACCTCCGATGACGCCATCTGTTTTCTTTTTGATATTTTCTACACTCAGGATCTCCGTATATGGATGATTTAACCCTTCGCTATTACGAAGCCGAGATGCGCTACCTGCGCGAAGCCGGTAAAGAATTTGCCCGCGCCCACCCCGATCGGGCAGCGATGCTCAATCTGGATAAAACCGGGGCCCGTGACCCGTATGTTGAGCGCCTGTTCGAGGGCTTTGCCTTCCTGATGGGCCGTTTGCGTGAAAAGCTCGATGATGACCTGCCGGAACTGACCGAAGGGCTGGTGAGCCTGCTGTGGCCACATTACATGCGCACCATTCCGTCGCTGTCGGTAGTGGCGTTCACACCGGACTGGCGCCAGCTTCGCAAAATGGAAGTGCTTGAAAACGGCTTTTCCGTCCTGTCGCGTCCGGTCGGTCCCGATAACACGGTCTGCCAGTACCGCACCACCCGCGAAGTGCCCCTGCAACCGCTGCACCTGGCTGAGGCCCGCCTGCAGACAGAGCCCGATGGACGCGCCGCCATTCGTCTGCGTTTCGAATGCCCGGACAAGGTGGACTGGTCTAAAGCCGGGATTGATAAGGTGGCTATTTACCTCGATGCAGACAGCCCGGTGGCCTCGGCTCTGCATCTGGCGCTGACGCGCCGGGTGCAGGCGATGTATGTCCGCCACAGTGAGACCCGTACTGAGCGGGTACGCTTTGACGGCTGGTGTAAACCCATGGGCTTTGATGATACCGACCGGCTGTGGCCTAAAGGGGACTCAGCGTTCAGTGGCTACCAGCTGCTGCTGGAGTATTTCAGCTTCCGCGAGAAGTTTATGTTCGTGGAGCTCAGAGGCCTCGAGCTGGCAGGGCTGAGTCAGAAAACCACCTGGTTTGAGACCGATATCGTGCTCGACGGCGGCTGGCCGTCAGACATGCCGTTTGAGACCGATAATTTCCGCCTGCACTGTGCGCCGGTCATTAACCTGTTCTCACTGGAAGCGGACCCGCTGACGCCTGACCCGCTGCAGAACGAATACCTGCTGCGGCCGATGCGCGTGCAGGACGGTCATACGGAAATCTACAGTGTGGATTCCATTCACGGTGCGGTGAAAAACGGCAAACATCCGTACGTACCGTTCACCAGTTTCCGCCACCGCGGTGGCATGATGCGCCATGACGCGCCGGAGCGTTACTTCCACACCCGCGTGAAGCGCGGTCCCTCGGGGCTGTATGACACCTGGCTTATCCTTGGCGGTAAGTCATTCGAACTGGAGCAACTGTCAAAGGCCCCGGAGTCGCTCTCCATCCGCATCACAGGTACCAACGGCCAGCTGCCGCGCCGCTCACTCCAGAGCACGCTGCTGGACAGGGTGGTGAAAGCGGGCAAAGTGCCGGTTCAGGTCATGAATCTGAAGGTGCCAACTTTGCCGCTTTACCCACCGGCAAATGACCGCTTCCACTGGCGGGTGATGAGCCATCTGGGTTCAAGCTTTTTAAGCATGATGGATAATCCGGAAGTGCTGCGCGGCACGCTGGCGCTCTATGACTGGACCGATGATGAGATGAACCGTCGCCGCCTGGAGGCGATTGTTTCCGTGAAGCACACGCTGATACGTCGCTTTGAAAAGGGCTTTATGCTGCGCGGGGTGGACATTGAAATCACCCTTAATGCCGATAACTTTGCCGGGGAGGGCGACGTCACGCTGTTTGGCGAGATGCTGCATCGCTTCTTTGCCCTTTATGCCGATGTCCACCTCTTCAATCAGCTCACGCTGGTCCTGCAACCGACAGGGAAACGACTGCGATGGAAAGAGAACCACAGCCAGCACATTCCGGGCTGACAGAAGCGCTTCGCGACGACATCTGGCAGGTTAATTTCTACCGCTTCTGTCAGCTGCTGGAGCAGGAGAACCCGGACGCGCCGAAGCTCGGCAGTACCGAGAAACTGTCCGCCGACCCGGTGCGTTTCCGCCCATGGCCGGGGATGGGCTTCCCGGTCAGCGAACTCAAAGCGGTTGAAATCGATGAAGATTACCCGGACCTGTCGCCGACGGTGCGGACCACTTTCCTCGGAATGTACGGGGTGGACTCCCCGCTACCGACGGCGTACCTCGATGATATTGCGCAGCGCCGGGAGGGGTATGAAGCCACCACCGCGTTTCTCGATATCTTCAGCCACCGTATCCACACCCAGTACTACCGTATCTGGCGCAAATACGCTTACCCGGCAACCTTCGAAGCCGGCGGCGTGGATGACACCTCCCAGTGCCTGCTGGGGCTGGTTGGTCTTGGCATCCCGGGCACGGCGGAGCAGATTGCCACGCCGGTTTCCCGCTTCCTGGCTCTGCTCGGCACCATGCGGCTGCCCACCCGAAACGCCGAAGGCATCCGCCAGTTGGTGAGTCTGCTGGCCCCGGACACCCTGAGCACGGTTATCAGCCCGGACCCGGTAAAAGTCCCCGTGGAGAATCGCAGCGGACTTGGCAAAGCCAGCCGGGTGTCCCTGTCACAACGCACCACCCTCGGTAAAACAGGCAAAGAAGCCTGCAGCCGTATCCTGCTGATGCTGGCGACCGACAACCCGTACGAAGCGCAGGGCTGGCTGCCCGGCGGTCAACTGCACACCGACCTGATGGTACTGCTGCGGGTGTACATGGGTTATCTCTCCGATGTGCGTCTTCGCCTCACGGTGCCGGTGAGTTGCCTGCCTGACCCCCGTCTGGGTAAGACCCACCGGGTACAACTGGGACGTACCGGCGTGCTGGGCCTGAAGCGGGACAAACCCGCAACCCGCACGCACCTGACCGTGAGCCTGGGCACCTATGAAGGCCTGACCTGTGAGACCCTGCGACCGGCAGAGCCCGGTGGCTACCGTTTCGACTGATATTCCGGAACGCAATACCCAACACCAGACACATTCAATACGCCCCTGTTTCTGAAAGCTGAAAAGGACTCTCCGAATGACTTTCGCTTCCCTGTCGCGCAGCGCCGCACTGATGCTGCTCTGTTCCCTGTTGACCGCATGTGGCCTGACTCAGGCCGTGTCGGACGGCACCGTCAGCGCAACCAGGGCCATCTTCTACAAAAAAATAAAGGTGCTGCACCTGGACTTCGAGCCACGTGCCGCTGCCAATGCCGATGAAAGCCAGACGCCGCTTGCCACCATGGTGCAGGTTTACCAGTTGAAAGACCGCCAGAAGGTGGACGCTGCCGACTACCAGAAACTGCTGCGTGATGCAGATAACACCCTCAAAGAGGACATCGTCGCCAGCAAATCGCTGCTGGTGATGCCTAAAGGCAGCATGACCCTCAATATGCCGATGAGCGAAGAGGCGAAATTTGTGGCGGTGGTGGGGCTGTTTAATCGGCCGGATATCAAAAACAACACCTGGAAGCTGGTACTGAGCCGCGACGACCTCGACCCGGACAAACCGCGCACTATTCAGCTCAACAGCACCGGGCTAACTCTGGTTCCGGTGAAGGAGTAAGGCAATGGATATGACGTCAGATAACTGGCTGGCGCTGTTTGACGGACAGACCCGCTACAGCCTAGAGATTAACGACAGTACCCTGAAGCCCGATGTGCTGAACTTCCACGGGCGGGAGGCGCTGAATGAACCGTTCGAATGGCGCATTGAATTCACCACACCACAGAAAGGCATCAGCCGTCAGGATGTTATGCTGAAGTATGGCACACTCAGCATGCTCTCAGGCCGGGTGGTGCAGGGCATCATCACCGGTTTTGAGGTCCTCAACGAAACCGTGGACCGGACGCATTTCGCCGTAACGCTTTCCTCGCGCCTGGCACTGCTTGCCCATACCCGGCGCTGCGCGGTCTGGCAGAATGTTTCGGTACCGGAACTGGTGGAGCAGGTCCTGCGCAGCCACGGGCTGGAAGGAGCAGATTTTGAATTCCGGCTGGAACGGACTTACCCGGTCCGCGAACTGATAACCCAGTGGCGTGAGACCGACCTGCAGTTTATTCAGCGTATCCTTGCCGAAGACGGCATCTGGTTCCGCACCGGCGTCAACACGACCACCGGGCTGGATACGGTGACCTTCGCCGACAGCCAGTTGCAGTATCAGTTTGATGTCCGCCTGCCATACCGTGAGCCTTCTGCCCTCCATGACGGCGCGGTTGAAGCCGTATGGGATGCCAGGGTATGGCACCACACGGTGACCGGCAGTGTGGCCACCCGAGATTACAACTACCGCGCCGCCAGTACGCCGATGGATGCACAGGTCAGCGTCAGAAATGAGGCGGCCACCACCGGTGAACATTATCACTACTCGGCCCCGTACCGTGAAGCAGGGGATGACACCATCTCTGAGCCGGAAACCGAAAGCGGCGCCTTTTACGCCCGCATTCAGCATGAGCACGCCCTCAATAATGCCATTCGCCTGCACCTGTTCAGTAACGCCAGCCACCTGACGCCGGGCATGGTGCTGGAGACCGGCGACAGTGATGTGCCGGAGCTGAAAGAGGGAATGGTCATTACGCTCATCACATTCCGCGCGGCCCGGGACACCCGTCTGCATGTTTCGGTATGGGGCATGCCTTACAGTGAACAGTACTGCTTCCGCCCGAAAACGACGCCGCGTCCGGTGATTGCCGGGACACTTACGGGCCGCGTCGAGAGCGACGAAAAGAATGCGCCGTATGCCCATCTCGACGAAACGGGCCGCTACCGGGTGAAGCTGGACTTCAGCCGCGAAGACGCCGAACAGGGTTATAACTACCTGTGGATACGCCAGGCCAAACCCTATGCCGGAGAAACCTATGGCTGGCACACGCCGCTGATTGATGGCACCGAAGTGGGGATTGCCTTTGACGGCGGTGACCCGGACCGGCCGTACATCGCCCATGCGTTCCATGACTCTGAACACCCGGATGTGGTCACCCGTGACAACCGCAGCCAGAACATCCTGCGCACCGCGGGTCAGAATGAACTGAGGCTGGAAGACCAGCGCCAGAGCGAGCATATCGCGCTCAGCACCCCGTTCGGAGCCACTGCGCTGAACCAGGGACACATCGTCGACACGGAGAACGAACCACGGGGAACCGGGTTCGAACTGCGCACCGATGAGTTCGGGGTTATCCGTGTGGCAAAAGGGCTGCTGGTCACAGCCGATGGCAAAGTGCACGGCGAAGGCGATGTGCTGAATATGTACGTGGCACTGCAGGAGATTGAGGCCGTCCGCACGCAAATCGAGGGACTGGCCAGCGCCACCCGGCAGGCAAAAGCCCTGGAAGCTGACATTGCCAGTCAGCAGACGATGTTCGCCACACGGCTGAAAACCCTCAATGAGATGATCCACTTCTCGGCCCCTGAGGGGATGGCTTTTACCAGCGCAGAGCATCTGCACCTGGCGGCAGCGAAGAATATCGCCCTGAATGCCGGTGGTGACATCAGCATGGGTGCTGAAGGGCATATCACCGGACTGGCAGGCGACAGCGTGGGAATGTTTGCCCAACACGGCAAGCTGAGCCTGATTTCGGCTCAGGGGCCGGTACAGTTTCAGGCGCAGAATGGGGCGATGCACCTCAGTGCCGAACAGAAACTGACCCTTATTTCAGCCAAAGAGATACTACTGGCCGGGAAGAAGCGAATACGTCTGGTTGGCGGTGGGAGCTCAATCCTCATCGAGCAGGGGCAAATCAAGTACGAGACGGCGGGAACGTACACCCGCAAGGCCAGCCGACTGGATAGTGAAGGTGGAGCGTCAAAGACCCCGGATGTGCCGTGGCTGGCTGACCCGCTGAAAGACCGTAATGAGGCCCTGATGCAGTACCTTTACCACGATGATATGCCGGTTGTCGGTGCGCCGTTCACGGCGACGCTGGCGGATGGTTCAGTGCGTAGCGGTAACCTCGATGGGGCGGGCTACCTGCATCTTGACGATATACCGGACGGTCCGATGACTGTTGAGATGGGGCCGGATGTGCGAGGTTATTTACGAAAATACAATACGGATAATCAGCAGTTTATCGGTACCTCAGTGAGTGAGTCCGACATTGACGTCCTGATAACGAAACACAGCGGAGGTGTGGAATGAGTATGCCAGGCGTTGCGTGGTTCAAAGAAACCAGTCTGGAAACCGGGCAATGGATTTGGGGAACGCTTCAGGGGGCATTTAATGAAAAACAGACCATCGGTCAGATTATTGTCGATGCGGTGATTGGCATGGTTCCGCTGGTCGGTGATGTGACGGCAGTACGTGACCTGATTGCGGTCTCCTTTGGGCTGGCGAAAGATCCGAAGAAACGGGAAAGTGTTACTGAATGGGTGTTTCTCGTGATTTTACTGTTTGCCCTGATCCCGGTGATTGGCGGCGTGATAAAAGGTGTCGGACGTCTGGCTTTGCGTGTAACAACAAAAGCGGCAGAAAATGTGGAAACCCTCAGAGACGTAATTAAGTTTCTGAACCGTGTTGGCGAAGGTGACGCGGTGAAGTGGCTGAACAAACTGAATGTTGTTGAGTATCAGGCGCAGCTGATTGAGAAAATGAGTGGTTTTTGCCACACCATGATCACCGCAATTAATCAGATATTGAAAGCCCGGGTGGGGCGAATGCTGCCGGAGCGATGGCAGGTGGATTTAATCCGGGTACGGGATGGCTTCGCGGCGCTGCAGCCGCTGGCGTCGAAAATGATCCCACAGGCGCTGAAAGAGCTGGATGCGAAACTGCGGGTGCTGCAGGCGCTGGTGTATAAAGGTGAAATCCATACGGTGGCAACGGGTAAGGGCAGGGCTGAAGTGCGGCGTGAAGCGGAAGCCTATCTTATCGAACGTCCTTTAAGGGAAGCGCCAAAGCAGGGAACGCGATTTCCGAGTCTTCATGCTGAAAAAGACCATATAAATATTCTTAGGCGCAAATATTCAAAAGCAGATTATCCGGATTTGTTTTCCAGAGAACCCGAATTGAGCCCGGCGTTTGGGGTCACTCCTGCTTACACCAATATCGCTTCTTTCAGCGGTGAAATTACTGCTAAAAGTGCTAGAGATATGGCAGGCAGTACAATTTACAGGGCTTTTGGCAACTCAACAGAATTAGCGCCAAGCGGCTCCTGGGCTGCCGGGGGATTTTGGGGCTATCAGAAAGTGCCTGGTAACGCGGAAGAGTGGCGTCAGCTATCGGCGGTACTGGATGAGTGGAACGGCAACGGTTTTCTGGTGGTGCTGCATCTGCCGGAAGATCTTACCACGCGGATGCCGGGCACTAATGCCTGGCACGGCAAAATAGCTGAACAGTTCGGACAAAAGAGAACCAAACAGTACCTTGAAGGCGGCGGCGAGCAGGTGATAATTAATCTGGATGAAATGCTGAAAACAGAGCTTAATCGCATCGGAGAGCAGGTCAAGGCCACCGGGCAGCCTGCCAGCGTGGAGATTAACGGGGTAAAAGCTGAGTTTTATCCTTCTGGCTGGAAAGATGTGGAAGGCGTGCACGGTTACAACAAACCTGAGGGAATTGATCCGCCCTATGCCACCTATACCCGAGAACTGCATGACGATGAACTGCGCAGTAAGGTGAAAGACAGAACGATAATTAATGCAGCCCGGATTGAGCGGCAGGCCACGACAGGAAGCGAACAATGATGACACTTAAAAAGAAATACCCGATGAGTGATGAGCAGGTGCGTCGCAAATTGTTCTGGCTGTTACAGCGGCTGAGCAGCTATACCCTGTGGCAGCGCAAACGGGATGCCTGGGCGTATTTTACACAACAATATGAGCAAGCATTAAAAACCTGGCCGGAAAAGCTAACAAAAGGGTTTGATGGGGAGGTGATAATTTGGGCGTATGATGCCCTGCGTCTCTATGACGAAGGACTACCAGAACTGGCTGTCGGCAACCGGCAGGTGTGGCAAATTAAAACCGGTGAGTTTTATCAGCTTGTTCGGCCTGTTGATTTAGTCCAGAAGTTTTTTTATCCCCTCTGCCATGAACGCTGGACGCAGGTAGAAGCCTATCCCCCTGAGGTGGAAAAGCTCAATAAATTGCGCATTGCAGCAAAATTCCAAGGAGAATACCTGCTGTATCCACCACAAAATAATGTCTGTAATTTTTTTGACGCAGAATCTCTTCTTGCGCCTGAACATTATCAGTGGGAATTTTCATATTACCCTTATCCGGTATTCCCGAAAAATCTCCCACCCGTTCCTGAACGCAGCGATATCATTATTAAAACCAATGATCCGGTGCCCTGTGACGGTATCTGGGAGCCGGTAAAAATTTTGTACAACCATAAGTTTCTGGTGGTTAAAGACGGCATCAGCGGGTTTAAAAATCTCGGGGCTTACAACTATTTTATTCGTGGAATGAATGCGCCCCGCCAGGTTTATTATGATGTACTGATGGAGAGCGATAAGGAAATGCTTATCACTGACGATCCCATTCGCTACCGCGATGTTCACTGGCGTCTTGTCTGGGAAGACACTCGCTACTGTGACGGTGTTATTCCGGATGAATCAGAGTATTTTCTGAATGATGCACCGGGTGAGCGTATTACCTGCCAAAGCGGTGAGCCGTGCCAGTATTCCGGGCGCTGGGCAACCATTGCCGGGAGTCATCAGCAGTTTATTGAAGTTCAGGCTGGTACGCAGATGCCGGAAGCCACGAAATATCAGCGTGATATGTATGCACCTGAAATACGCACCCCGGCGGAGTGGAGTCTTATTAGCAGGGATGACGGTGGGAGTATTTATTTAAAACCTGAATAAAATTAAATCGTAGCCACCTTTCTGAATACTGCCGGCACGCTGATGGCCCGCGTCGAGAGCGAAGAGAAGAATGACCCTTATGCGCATCTGGACAGCCTCGGGCGCTACCGGGTGAAGCTGGATTTCAGCCGTGAAGAGTCAGAGCCCGGTCACAGCTACCTGTGGATACGCCAGGCGAAGCCGTATGCCGGGGATATATGCGACCAGCACGCGTAAGCTGCATGATGATGAACTCAGAAGCAAAGTGACGCAGCGTAGTATGGTGAATGCCGTCCGCGTTGACCGCCAGACCAGCGAAGAGGACAGTAAGTAATGACTAATTTTCCAATGACCGACGAGCATGTTCGCCGTCGCCTTTTTTGGCTGATACAGCGCCTCAGCAGCTACACCCTCTGGCAGCGTAAACGGAATGTCTGGGCGCTGTTCGCAGACAAATACGAGGAGGCGCTAAAAACCTGGCCGGAAGAAAAAACCAGGGGATTTCATCCGAAAGGGATCATCTATATCTATGATGCATTGCGATTGTTCGATGAGGGGCTGGCAGAACTGGCAACAGGTAACCGTCAGGTCTGGCAGCGCAAAACGGGAGCATTTCATCAGTTGGCTCGGCCTGTTGATCTTGTTGGCTCATTCCTGTACGGGCCTTGCCATGAACGTGGAATGCAGTTTGAACACTACCCTGATTTTATTGAATCCTTAAACAAACTCCGGCTGGCGGCTGAATACTGGGGGGATAATTTACTTTATCCGCCATATAACAATGTCTGTAATACCTTTGATGCAGGGTATTTACTGGATTCCAAAAATTACAGTTCCACCTTTGCTGTCTATCCATACCCTGTTTTCCCAAAAAATTTACCTTCGGTACCAGACGGAACAGAAATCATTATCAAAACAGGAGAGCCTGTACCCTGTGATGGCATCTGGGAACCGGTAAAACTCACCCATAATCATAAGTTTTTGGTGTTCCCGACAGCTATCAGCGGATTTAAAACTTTGGGAGCGTTTAATTATTTCATACGTGGAATGAATGCGCCTTTGCAGGTTTATGAAGACATGTTACGGGCTGACGGCTGGGGATATCGTGAGGTTCAATGGCGTCTGGTCTGGGAGGATACCCGTTATTGTGATGGCATTATCCCGGATGAGTCAGCGTATTTTCTGAATGAAGCCCAGGGAAAACGTATCCAGTGTCGTACCGGTGAGCAATGCCCACATTCCGGACAGTGGGCCACGCTGGCAGGGGGGCATCAGCAATTTACTTATGCGCGTGCGGGGCAAAAAATGCCGGAAGCGGAGGTCTTTAAGGGCGGTTTCGGTCCGGCGACGTTTACCCAGGCAAACTGGAGTCTGTTGGATCGCGATGACGACGGCAGCGTTTTTGTCGTCAGCCCTGATGAGACACACTGATACTGGGAGCTGTCGGCGCTGTATGACGGCGTAATTGAAGCCGTGTGGGATGCGCGGGTGTGGCACCACACGGTGACCGGCAGCGTCACCACGCGCGATTATAACTACCGCACCGCCAGCACACCGATGGATGCAAAGGTCAGCGTCAGAAACGGGGCGGCCACCACCGGCGAGCACTACCGCTACCTGGCTCTTTACCGCAACGCCGGGGATGACACCACCGCTGAGCTGGTCATAGCCGATGGCAAAGTGCACGGCGAAGGCGATGTGCTGGATATGGACGTGGCACTCCGGGAGATTGAGGCTGTCCGCGCACAAATCGAGGGGCTTGCCAGCGCCACCCGCCAGGCGAAAGCCCTGGAAGCTGACATTGCCAGCCAGCAGGCGATGTTCGCCACACGGCTGAAAACCCTCAATGAGATGATCCATTTCTCCGCACCCAAGGGGATCGCTTTTACCAGTGCTGAGCATCTGCAACTGGCGGCCACGAAGAATGTCGCCCTGAATGCCGGTGGTGACATCAGCATGGGTGCTGAAGGGCATATCACCGGACTGGCAGGCGACAGCGTGGGAATGTTTGCCCAACACGGCAAGCTGAGACTGATTTCGGCACAAGGTCCGGTACAGTTTCAGGCGCAGAATGGGGCGATGCATTTGAGCGCGGAGCACAAGCTCACGCTTATCTCCGCAACGGAGATGCTGCTGGCCGGTAAAAAGCGAATACGTCTGGTCGGAGGCGGGAGTTCCATCCTCATTGAGCAGGGACAAATCAAATACGAAACGGCGGGAACGTACACCCGCAAGGCCAGCCGACTGGACACGGAAGGTGGTGCTTCGCAGAGGATAGAAATGCCAGTCTTGTACCCGCCAATCGAAAATAAAATTTGTATTCCTTGTCTGCTTAAAGCTATTCAGGCCAATGATGCGATAGTGCAGGGAGCATAACAATGGACAGTACAGAACTCATTACAGCGTTATCCTGCAGTCCAGACGAGAATATCTGCCTTCTGTTTGAAGCGGGTGCGCAGCCGGAGGCCGATTTTCTGGCATTTAAAGTGCAGCATGCTCTCAGGCTGCATTCTCTGTATATCCATCCTCAATTGACAGAGTTTCAGAACTACGGTCCCTGGTTGCTGGAAATTGATAATGCAGAGCGGCTACCTGACTACCTGGCGTCTTTGCAGGGATGCGCCGCAGTCATTGTTTCAACGTGTTATCCATCAATGCTGGCAGTGCAGCTATCCCGCGGCTGCACCATTGTTCAACCAGATGGGTCTACAGAGTTGACGCGCTTCTATGCCAGTCATGTCATGGAAACGCTGGCGCAGCGTGCCGACTGTGACTGGCATACCTTTCTGTTCAATGGCATCACACGGTGGTGGTTACCTGGAGAAACGCAGTGGCAGGCACTTTCCATAAAGCCCTCTGAAGTAGATAAGCCCACTAATCATATTATCAGGCTTGATAAAGCGACCTGGCAGCAGATTACGGATAAGCCGGAAGTGACCAGTATTCTGAAAGAATGGCAGAAGATGCCGACTAGCAAAGTATTTCCACCATGCGCGCAGCGACTGATGGTGATCAAAGTGTTGAATAAAAGTAAAGAGTTGGGTTCGTTATCCCCTGCGGATCAGAAATTGTACGTGTTGTATTACCTTAATGGCGGGCGGCAGGAGCTGGAATCAGATGCACTGAAGGCTGCATTACCAAAGGTGCTGAATGGAACGCTATCGCTGGCAGATGTGCTGGTTAACCTTGCGGATACACAGTACTGAAAATCTAAACAGTTAATGGTGTTTGCTTCAATCAGGGAAATAACAAATGGGATTTTTTAAGACTTACGACAACATTGATAACGCCGTTAATCGTGGCTATGCCCGCTGTAAAAAATGGATCTGGGGCAGTTTATTGGCAGTGGTTCTGGCATACGGTGGCTGGCTAATCTGGGCATCAATCTGGGGGCCGCCGACGGGTCCAGTAACATTGATCATTCACAGTGAAATTGACAGGCCAATTCTGGGATTCAGTGTGAATGGTGTGGCGGGGCCAAATGCGTTTGCTCACGGTGGTGGAAAAGCAACATGTTGTGGCAGCATCAGTGGGAAAACAGCGGAAGTAATATGGACATTAAGCACCACGCGGGTGCAGTACGATGCGGGACTTCGCAAAGAAACTCGCCGTATTGTAATGCCTTTACCTGAACGAAAGTGGGGAGAGAATGATTTGCATGTTCACTTTTTGCCCGGGGATAAGGTGTTACTGGGCTGGAGTGATAATGCCTGGTCTCCCTATGAAAAGCGGCCAGAAAATATTAAATAGCTGGTGAGCTGGGGAAATAAAAATGGGATTTTTTAAGTCTTACGACAACGTTAATAATGCCGTGAATCGCGGTTATGCCCGCTGGGGTAAATGGATCTGTGGCAGTTTATTGGCGGTGGTTCTGGCATACGGTGGCTGGTTAATCTGGGCATCCATCTGGGGGCCGCCGACGGGGCCAGTAACATTGATTATTCACAGTGAAATTGACAGGCCTATTTTGGGGTTTAGCGTTAACGGCGTGGCAGGGGCAAATTCTTCTGCACATGATAAAAATAATCCATATGCTTCGGGACCTGGTGGATCGACTTGTTGTGGCAGTATCAGTGGTAATACAGCGGAAGTCATCTGGACATTAAGCACCACACGCGCTCAGTACGATGCGGGTCTTCGTAAAGAAACTCGTCGGGTTGTTATGCCATTACCAAAAAGAAAATGGGAAGAAAATTATCTCCATGTTTATTTTTTTCCAGGAGATAGCGTTCGACTATGGTGGGGAACTGGCTTCGTAAGTCCTAAGGCTGAAGTGATTTTAGAGCATACTGACTGACAGGAATGTTAGACATGGATATTGAAAGTATAATTGCTGCTGCCAGTCGTGCCCAGCAGGCTGATGATGCCGGATTGGGAAATTGTTCGCGAACATGGCATGTCGGTTTCTTTTTTGATGGTATTCACCGAAATATAGAACAGGATGCATCAGAGGAATGTCTTAGCAACGTATCGCGCCTATTCAGGGCGTTTCCGGACGAAGAAAAAAATACCCCTCAGCATAGCTATAACTCTTTGTATTTTTCGGGGCTTGGCACACCATTTAAGGAAGAGCTCACTGAGAAATTGCATACCATTATGGACAGTGCACAAAGCTCTGCACTGGATGATTTGAAAGATCAGCCAAAAGAAATGGCGAAAGATGCTGGCCTGGATTATTTGAAAAGTGGTAACTGGTGGGAGGTTTTAAAGGACTCAGGAAAAAAACTGATAAGCCCTTCAGAGTGGAAATCGCTGGCGGGTGATGTAGTTAAAAACGCCGCAAAGAAATCAGGTATTGAGGCAACCCCCTGGTTGCGTGATAATCCCGTAATTGCAGATATGTTAGTTACCGGTGTCGATACGCGAATAAATTCGGCTAAATTACGTTTTAAGCGTTTTTTTGAACGAGCCAAAACTAATAGCCCTGTGCCGATCAAACTAATCTCGATTTCACTCTTTGGATACGATGTCGGTGCCACTCTCGCACGCAAATTTATTGATACGCTGCTTGATGCTATTTGTCAGAAGCAGGGTGATAAACATACTTACCAGGGGATCCCCGTAGAGATTGTTTTTACAGGCCTGTTTGACTGTGCTCGTCATACCCCTGCCAGTAATAATAATGGCGTGGACTGGTTTATTTCTGCTTTCGGGGGGCCAATAAAAGGCATTAGCGTGCTGATGGGCGATAAGTCTGTTGATCAGGAATCGGCATTGCCGGATACGGTTAAAAATGCACTGCATCTGGTCGCAGCCCATGAAAACCGACCCTGGCGTAGTGTTTATTGCCTTGGTGGAAGTAATAATAAACATAAGGAAGAGTTGTTACCCGGCTGTGCAGAGGACGTAGGGGGAGGTCTGAAGCCAAATGAACAAAAACCGAGTGCAGAACTTTGCCGGGTAGCCCTTCACCGGATGTACCGGGCCGCAACGATGGCTGGTGTTCCATTTCCAGATTTACAAACACTAGATCAGACTGATACTGATGTTGCTGCCTATTTCATCATGCAGGACAAGGTTAAGAACAAGTCTGTCGCTCAATGGACAAAGCTGTATCAGCAAGCGGTGCCTTTTAACGCCGTCAGTATCGGAGCGCAGAACCGTCATCTGGACAGCTATATTGAGTGGCTTGGGCGACAATATTATCAATACCGCTGTGAATGCATGAAATATGAAAATCAACGTGGCGATATTTTAGCCTCCGCCGGCGCTTCTGCCGGGTTATTGGGGATTTCACCACAGGCAAAAGAAACTTCAAGACACTACCAGAATGAACTTGATGTGTTGCACAAAAATTGGGGGTGGCTGGACGATGTCCATGATGCTGCAATAAGAATGAAGAACAGTATGGAAAACAATCCAAATGATAAGCGTATCCAAATCGTGCCTGATATCTACAGGCCTGCATTGAGGCGAGCGAGACGTTTTCTTGATTATGCCCAACGTATCCAGTGCAGGACGGGGGATAAATGCCCTCATTCCGGACAATGGGCCACGCTTGCTGGCGGACATCAGCAGTTTGTTTATGTTCGTGAAGGAGACAGCATGCCAGAGGCGAAGGTTTACACGAGCGGCAGTTTCAGTCCGGATAGATTTACATCCGCAAGCTGGAGTCTGATGGTTCGCGATGACGACGGTAGTGTGTTTTTGGGCGCTACAGGTGAGAACCACTGACGATGCCGAGAAATAGCCCTTCTTTATGCGAGATGCTTTACGGTAATTTTGTCGGTGATCTCGACCTTCAGCAGGTTAGTGAAGAGAATCAGGTCATCCTTTCGGTGCTGGATAACATGCAACGCATCCTCAACTGTCGCGCCGGCACGCTGGCGCATCTGCCGGACTATGGCCTGCCCGATATGACAAAAATACTGCAGGGCATGCCGGGTACCGCCCATGAGCTGATGGGCACCCTGTCTGCTGTCCTGCTCAAATATGAGCCACGTCTGAAAAAAATTACTGTCGTCCTGCTGGAGCAGAACGTCCCCGGCGAGTTGCGTTATGCCATTGATGCTGAGCTTAAGGGGATTGGCCTCGTGCGTTACGGCACCGAGTTTATGCCCGAGGGACGAGTGATGCTCAGACACCTGAAGCAACAGCAGTATATCGAGACCACAACCCGTCTGTAAGGCCAGATAATACCATGTCAGTAAAATCACATTTCCTCGAAAAACTACAGGCCAGAAAACCAGCCCCGATCTTGTTTACCAGCAAGAGTCAGGCCGATATTGCGGAGTTTCGCCTGCGAATGGTGCAGCTTCAGGAGCAGATGGATGCGTGGCTGGTGGGTACCGGATTGAATGTGGAAACATTTATCGTCTCTGTTACGGACCTGCTGGCGGCGGACGGGACTTTTGAGATTGCCGCTATCACCCTGCGTTACGACGACCGGTCTGTAAAGTTTATACCAGTATTTTTGTACGGTCAGGGCGTGACAGGATGCGTGGAAGTGACCCTTCATGCAGAGGCTAGTGTGACGTCTGTGGGGCGCCTTTTCATGCGGGCAGGTCATTTCAGTGACTGGTCCTTTACTCCGCCGGGAGCATTATCCCGTCCCGGACAGAGTTTTGATGAAAGCACCTTTTTTAGTCTGATTCTGGCGCTTCTGCCATAACTGCTGGTATTGCAGTACCCGTTCCTCTGAATATGCCCGCATAAGCGTTAATCATCCATATTTCCGTACGCGTCAAAATGGACAACTGGTCATGAATCACATCCCCCCACATAAAATCAAAACCGGTGGTGACCCGCGCATGCTACCGGATTATGCCGCCCTGCGTGATGAACTGAGTAAGCTGACACATCCGGCTCGCCCGGATGTGAACTGGCGTTATGCCGAAAAACGCTGTCTCTCACTGTTTGAACAAAATGGTGTGGAGCTACAGACGCTGTCCTGGTACACGCTGGCCCGTACGCAACTGGCTGGTTTATTGGGGCTCAATGAAGGGCTGGCGATACTCGAGGCACTGATAAGCCATCAGTGGGGCGCACTCTGGCCGCAGCCTGTCCATGCCCGCATGAAAATCCTCAGTAGTCTGAGTCAGCGTTTACAGCAACTGATTCGCTCGCTCCCGCTAAATCACAGCGACCTCAGCCAGCTGTATCGGGCGGAGCAACAGCTTACCGCTCTGGGTGAGGTGCTGCAGGGCCTGGAGCTTAAGCATCTGAGCCAGCTCGATACGTTACGTACCTTGATGCACAACAGTGCTGCCAGGCTGGAAAACAGCGATGGCATAACCAGCACCAGGCCGGACATTCAGCCAGGTATCAGGTTGCCTGCCACCGCGATGAATAGTGCCGCAGCATCCACGAAGGACCTTGCTGGTAGTCCGCCTGAAGATACGTCAGCAAGCGTAGTGAAGTGGGTTTATGCGGCGCTGCCGGAACACCAGGCGAATGCAGAAGCATTGGCGGCAATACCCAATCAGGTAAAAAAATGGAAATTCTTCGCTGCCGGGATGTGTACCATGCTGGTGGTAAGCACAGTCACACTATGGAGCTGGCAGTTTCTTAATCGGCCAGTCCCGTTGCAGACTCAGCTTGCAGCCTCACTGGCTCCATTGCCTGCACCTCTTACGTCTGAACAGCTGGATATGTCGCGTCAGCAAGCTCCGTTACCACAGGTTTTAATAACACAAACACAGCAGCAGCTTGCCCGGCTGGGTAAATTGCCTCCTGACTGGAATATTGAATACAGTCGACAGTTGCTGGAACAGGTCCGGGTACTTTGGCCGGAGCAGGCTAAGCCACTAATCCAGCAGTGGCAGCAACAGCTTAATGCTGCCGCATTGCCAACAGAACAGCTGAATGGCTGGTCTCAGGGAATGGCGACACTACAAAAACTGAGTGACAGGCTGAACGAACTGGATGTGCAGAAAGGAAAATACCTGACGGTCAGTGAGCTGAAGTCAGTCGTTTTTTCCGCTATGCAGTCCTTTAATCAATCCATACCGGCTGAAGAGCAGCTAAGGGTATTATCACAAAATCCAGCAGGCGAACCTTTGCCTGCGGCTGTCAGAGCTCAGCTGGAGATGCATCTGAAGCAACTGATTGCCCGTTATGCAGAAATAAAACAGGATTCATTAAAATAAAAAAGATATTTAAAGCACAGGTATCCAGCTAATAACCCAGACCTGGCAGGTCATAATCACAACTCATTCACTGGTGTTGATGGATTTGCCTAAAGAACATAGCCAGGGCCGGCAAATGATTATTGATTCTGAGAAGAAAAAGGGCAAAGGGGGATAGCCGTCAGTAATGGCTTGATATTGATTATTAAGAGTTTTAATTGATAGGGCGGGTTTAAGTACAGGGCAGGTCTGGTGTCCCCTGCAGGAATCGAACCTGCAACTAGCCCTTAGGAGGGGCTCGTTATATCCATTTAACTAAGAGGACAGCGGCGCGCAGTATAGCGCAAACAGGCAGTGAGATTCACTACATCGCCGTCCGTTTGCTCATTCCGTCAGCAATCCCGGTTTTCTGCGCGCGCTAACGTTACGTGCAGAAAGCGGAAACAGCTGTACTGAAGTCCGGGATGTCATCCAGACTGAAGCGGCACCCCGACTCTAAAATCTTCACTCCCTCTTTGCAGCAGACACTTCCAGTAAACGTTTTTCAGACGCCCGCCTGGCAAATCGCCTTCAGCAAACAGACCTGAAAAGCAGACAGAGCGGTTCAATCTGCTCTGTCTGCCCTGGATTTACTCAGCCTTTTCCTGCTCTTCACGCTGGCGACGTTTCTCCTGCTTCTTCTTCTCAGCCTTCGCTTTAGCCACAGCAGCTTCACTCATGTCGTTGCGGATCTGCGCGTGGCTGATCAGGGCAAAAATCAGCGTGCCGCCGGTAATGTTGCCGAGCAGCGTCGGCAGGGCAAACGGCCAGAAGAATTCATACCAGCTGATGCTGCCATTAAAGACCAGATAGAGCACTTCCACCGATCCCACCACGATATGCGCCAGATCACCCAGCGCAACCAGCCAGGTCATCATCACAATCACCAGCAGTTTGGCACCCCCCGCCGAGGGGAACATCCAGACCATGGTGGCGATAATCCAGCCGGAGATCACCGCATTGGCAAACATCTCGCCGGGCGTATTTTCCATCACCTTCATACTGATGTTGGTAAATGCCTGACGGGTAGCTTCGTCAAATATCGGCATCTCATTAAACGCCAGCGCACCCAGTGCCGTCCCGATCAGGTTACCCAGCAAGACGATGCCCCATAAACGTAATAGCAGGGCGCCATTACTCCAGGTCGGTTTGTGCATCACCGGCAGGACTGCCGTGACGGTATTTTCGGTAAACAGCTGCTGACGCGCCATGATGACGATAACAAAACCAAAGGTATAACCCAGGTTTTCAAGCAGAAACGCCCCTGGTACGCCATCCAGATGCACCTGAAATATCCCCTTCGCCATCAGCGAGGCGCCCATGGATAAGCCCGCCGCAATGGCTGACCAGAGCAGCGCCATACCGTCGCGCTCCAGCTCTTTTTCCCCATCCTGGCGTATCTCTTCATGGATGGCGGCGGCGCGGGAGGGTAAAGCCTCCTCATCGACTTCGATGTCAGTGCCCTTATCCTTCTCTTCACTCTCGACGTCGTTAGGACCCTGTTCATTACCTGATGAAGGCTTCATATTTTCTCCTGGTGATAGTGCTGTCGCGTAATAAGCGTAGCCGTTTTTTATTTGCCGATAATGTAACGATCGATGCGAATAAGCGTAACAACGTTTTTCGGAACTGCATTTTTATTCAGACTGCGGGCGATACCGCACGAATAAACCCATGGCATCGAAACTGAGCGGTGGCTCACACTTCGGCCCACAGCAACATTGTGGTAATATCCCGGCCACTTTTGGCTGGTGCGATTCCCCCCTCGATGTTGGAAATCATTACGCTCACTTGTGCATACGACGAACGTGCGCTGTTCCGGCAGCTCTCATTTCGCGTCTCTGCAGGCGACATTGTGCAGATTGAAGGCCCAAATGGTGCCGGTAAGACCTCACTCTTGCGGCTGCTGGCTGGCCTGAGCCGTCCTGAACAGGGTGAAATACGCTGGCAGCAGCGGCCAATCCTGCGGCAGCGCGAAGCCTGGCATCAGGCGATGCTCTATCTGGGCCATCATCCCGGTGTCAAAGGCGTGCTTACGCCGCTGGAAAACCTGCGTTTCTACCATCCTGATTGCAGTGATGCGCAGATCTTTGCTGCGCTGGAAAGCGTCGATCTCACGGGCGACGAAGAGGTGCCGGTTAGCCGGTTATCGGCGGGTCAGCAGCGTCGGGTAGCGCTGGCGCGGCTGTGGCTCAGCCAGGCCCGCATATGGATTCTCGACGAGCCGCTGACCGCCATCGACAAAGCGGGTGTTAAAAAATTAATGGCGAAATTCGCCCGGCATGCCGATAACGGTGGCGCAGTGATCCTGACAACCCATCAGGATTTGCCCGCGGATGCTGCGCGGGTGCGCAAAATTCGCCTCGGCGACGGGGAGGCAGGCTGATGCTGTTTCGCCTCATCCAGCGTGAATTACGCATCGCTTTTCGCGGCGGGGCTGATGTGGTCAATCCGCTCTGGTTTTTCCTGATTGTTATTACCCTGTTTCCGCTGGGCATCGGACCTGACCCGCAACAGCTGGCGCGCATTGCACCGGGCGTAGCCTGGGTTGCCGCGCTGCTGGCGTCGCTGCTGGCGCTGGAGCGGCTGTTTCGCGATGACTTCAGCGACGGTTCGCTGGAGCAACTGGTACTGCTGCCGACGCCGCTCCCGGTAACGGTTATCGGTAAAGTAGTGGCGCACTGGCTGGTCACAGGTGTGCCGCTGATTATCCTGTCGCCGCTGGCCGCGCTGCTGCTGTCACTGGATTTTAATGGCTGGCGGGCGATGGCCCTGACGCTGCTGCTCGGCACGCCAACCCTGAGTTTTCTCGGTGCCATTGGTGTAGGTCTCACGGTGGGTTTACGGCGCGGTGGCGTACTGCTTAGCCTGCTGGTGCTGCCGCTGGCCATTCCGGTCTTGATCTTCGCCAGTGCGGCGATGGAGGCGGCCAGTCAGGGGTTGCCGATTAATGGCTATCTGGCGATTCTCGGCGCGATGCTGCTGGGCAGCGCCACGCTCTCCCCGTTTGCCACGGCGGCAGCGCTAAGAATTACTTTGCAATAACAGCCGTTGAAATAACCGCGCGTAAAAGACGCGGCAACACTCTTTTATCGTTAATGTGAGCATTTGATATGTGGAAAGCGTTACATCAGCTGGCCAGGCCCGAACGGCTCTATCAGTTTTCGGGGCGACTGGTGCCGTGGTTCGCCATCTCAGGGCTGGCGGCGTTGCTGCTGGGCTGGGCCTGGGGCTTTGGATTTGCTCCCGCTGACTATCAGCAGGGCGACAGTTTCCGCATCATGTACATTCATGTGCCCGCCGCGATGTGGTCGATGGGCATTTATGCCTCGATGGCCATCGCCGCCTTTATCGGTCTGGTGTGGCAGATGAAAATGGCCGATCTGGTTTCCGCCGCCATGGCACCGGTGGGCGCGGTCTTTACCTTTATTGCGCTGGTCACCGGATCCGCATGGGGTAAGCCGATGTGGGGGACCTGGTGGATCTGGGATGCGCGCCTCACTTCGGAGCTGGTGCTGCTGTTCCTCTATATGGGCGTGATTGCGCTCTGGCACGCTTTTGATGACCGCCGCACCGCAGGCCGGGCCGCGGGTGTTCTCATCCTGGTCGGCGTAGTTAATCTGCCGATCATTCACTTCTCAGTGCAGTGGTGGAATACCCTGCATCAGGGCTCGTCGGGCATTCTCCAGCAGGCGATTGCGCCGGTGATGCGAACGCCGCTGCGCTGGGCAATCATCGGTTATCTGCTGGTGTTTATCACGCTGACCCTGATGCGGCTGCGCAACCTGATTCTGTTAACCGAACGTCATCGTCCCTGGGCGATTGATGTGGCGAAGCGGGGAGAGCAGGCATGACACCCGCCTTTTCCTCCTGGCACGCCTTCTTTGAGATGGGGGGCTACGCCTTCTATGTCTGGCTGGCAGTTGCCTGCACGCTGATTCCGCTTGTCGGGCTGACGCTGCATACCCTGTTGCTGCGCCGCCGCCTGCTGGCTGAGATCCGCCAGCGCGACGCGCGGGAACGCCGCATTCGGGCAGCGAAATCTAAAAAAGCCGCGGCTGAAGCGGCAGGAGAGACATTGTGAATACCCGTCGACGCAACCGCCTCTATGCGGCAGTGGCGATTCTGCTCGGCCTCGGCCTGGCCACCGCGCTGGTGATGTATGCGCTGCGCTCAAACATCGATCTGTTCTATACCCCAGGTGAAATCCTCTACGGCAAAGGCGAGGCGCACGAGAAGCCCGAAGCGGGCCAGCGGCTGCGCGTCGGCGGCATGGTGATGCCCGGCAGCGTCCGGCGCGATCCGAATACGCTTGCCGTGTCGTTCAAACTTTATGATGCCCGCGGCGTGGTCAGCGTCAGTTTTGAAGGCATCCTGCCGGATCTGTTCCGTGAAGGGCAGGGCGTCGTCGCACAGGGCGTGCTGGCGGCGGGCAACCAGGTAATCGCCAAAGAAGTGCTGGCGAAACATGATGAGAAATATACGCCGCCGGAGATTGAAGACGCGATGAAGAGTAATCACACCGGCCCGCAGTCGCTGTATCAGGCAGGAAATAAATCATCATGATGCCCGAGATTGGTACTTTTCTGCTCTGCCTGGCACTGGGACTCTCCCTGCTGCTGAGCAGCTATCCGCTGTGGGGCGCAGTGCGCCAGGATGCCCGCCTGATGGCGATGGCGCGTCCGCTGGCCTGCGGTCTGTTTATCTGCATCGCGGCGGCTTTCGCGCTGCTGGTCTGGGCCTTTATCAGCAACGATTTTACCGTTGCCTATGTCGTCACAAACTCCAACAGCCTGCTGCCGGTTTATTATCGCATCGCCGCCACCTGGGGCGCGCATGAAGGATCGCTGCTGCTGTGGGTGTTGCTGCTCAGCACCTGGACATTAGCGGTGGCGATATTCAGTCGCGGTATGCCGCAGGATGCGCTGGCACGCGTGCTGGCGGTCATGGGCATGATCAATCTCGGCTTCCTGCTGTTTATCCTGCTGACCTCGAATCCGTTTGGCCGCACGCTGCCGGACTTTCCGATAGACGGGCACGACCTGAATCCGATGCTGCAGGATATCGGCCTGATCTTCCATCCGCCGCTGCTCTATATGGGCTATGTCGGCTTTTCGGTGGCGTTTGCCTTTGCTATCGCCTCGCTGATGGCCGGACGGCTGGATACGGCCTGGGCGCGCTGGTCGCGTCCCTGGACCACGGCGGCCTGGGTCTTTCTGACGATTGGTATTGTCCTTGGCTCGGCCTGGGCCTATTACGAACTGGGCTGGGGCGGCTGGTGGTTCTGGGACCCGGTTGAAAATGCGTCGTTTATGCCGTGGCTGGCAGGCACCGCTCTGATGCACTCGCTGGCGGTCACGGAAAAGCGAGGCACCTTTAAGGCCTGGACCGTGCTGCTGGCGATTACCGCGTTTTCGCTGAGCCTGCTGGGGACGTTCCTGGTGCGATCCGGGGTGCTGGTGTCGGTGCATTCCTTCGCCTCGGATCCGGCGCGCGGGATGTTTATCCTCGCGTTTCTGGTGATTGTTATCGGCAGTTCGCTCCTGCTCTATGCAATTAAAGGCGGGCAGGTACGTGGCCGGGTGCAGAATGAAACCTGGTCGCGTGAATCGTTTTTGCTGGGTAATAACGTGCTGCTGATTGCCGCGATGCTGGTGGTTCTGCTCGGCACATTGTTGCCGCTGGTGCACAAGCAACTGGGCCTGGGCAGCATTTCGGTCGGTGAACCGTTCTTCAACACCATGTTCAGCTGGCTGATGGCGCCGTTTGCGCTGCTGATGGGGATCGGGCCGCTGGTGCGCTGGCGTCGCGATGAGCCGCAGAAGCTGGCAAAGCGGCTGGCGCTGGCGCTGATCGTGACCCTGGCCTGTTCCGTCATCATTCCCTGGTGGCTGCAGGATCGCATAGAGGCGATGACCGTGGTTGGCCTGCTGATGTCACTCTGGATTATCGTGCTGACGCTGCTGGAACTGCATGAGCGCGCCACTCACCGTCATCCGTTCTTTGCCGGTTTACGTCACCTGTCGCGCAGTC
>Ga0308164_10001053_pt1 | contig 35365 bp, 31 predicted proteins | sample PhyTR2_FD_201031 | JGI IMG/M metagenome (GOLD analysis project Ga0308164, IMG submission 201031) | Phyllosphere microbial communities from UC Gill Tract Community Farm, Albany, California, United States - DLSLT.R2 | ecosystem: Host-associated > Plants > Phyllosphere > Unclassified | place: USA... | reverse complement strand
ACATTCGAGACCCGCATCCTGGCGACGGTCCGCAACGACAAGGGCATGCTCGCGCGCGTGGCATCGACCCTCACCGAAGCGGAAGCCGACATCACGCACGTGGAGATGGCGGACGAGACGCCGCAGGAACTGCTGGATCTGCGCTTCGTCATCGCCGTGCGCGATCATGCGCATCTGGAGACCGTCCTGCGCGCGGTCCGACGCACCACCTCGGTCCTGACGGCCGCGCGCGTCGTGCCGGCGAACTGAGATCCCTCCGCCTGTCCCTGCCCCGACTTCTCACGGACTCCGGTGAGGCTCAGGCGCCAGCGGCCGTCTGGCCCGGTGCCGGGTAGCTGACGGCCAGGATTTCGATCTCGTGGCTGCCGCCCGGCGTCGTCAGCTTCACGACATCGCCCTCACGTGCCTTCAACAACGAGCGGGCGACCGGCGAGATCCAGCTGACCTGGGCACGGGCGCTGTCGGCTTCGTCGACCCCCAGGATCGTCACGCTTTTTTCCTCGCCCATCTCGTCGGCATAGCGCACGGTGGCGCCGAAGAAGATCTGATCGCTGCCGTGATGCACCGAGGGATCAGTGACCTCGGCGATCTCGAGCCGTTTGCCCAGGAAACGGATGCGCCGGTCGATCTCGCGCAAGCGCTTCTTGCCATACAGATAGTCGCCGTTCTCCGAACGATCGCCGTTCTTCGCGGCCCAGTGCACCGCCTCCACGACCTGGGGTCGCTCGACATCCATCAGTGCGAGCAGTTCGTCGCGCAAGCGCGCGAAGCCCTCGGGCGTGATGTAGTTCTTGGAGCCGCTGGGCATCGGCGAGGGCGCAATGTCGACGCCATCGTCCTCCTCGGTCGCATCGGTTTCCTTCGTGAATGCCTTGTTCATCGTGCCCTGCTCCAGAAAATCGAAACCATCTCGATGATGCCGCCGTCTCCCACGCGCGGGGAGAACCGCAGGTTCTTCGTGATGTTCATCGGTCACCGCTCTCTTCGGCTTCCACCGAATCGATGCTCGACGGCGCGATCGAAGCCCATCCGGCCGTCTCCTATTCCACAGAAAAGTGTTTCCAAACCTACTTGTCTCAGAACTGCGCCTTGCTGGTGCACGGGTGTCGATCACCCCGCTAAAGAACTTTTTGATATGAGCTTTATAGGAGGAGCGTGTTGTTGCATCGCAACATTTTTCAAATTGATCAGTATTTGAGGAACTCTTTCACATCCACATGATCAAGGCTTGCCTTCGTTACTTCATCGATCGCTTATTACTTTGTCGGACAAAAACGAGTTGAACGTAGGACAAAGCCCGCGTAAAAACTCCTTTTCTGTCTAACAAGAGGACGCTTAAGTGTCGAAAGTATTAAAGTGTGTGCATCTGACTGCAGCAGTTTTCACCCTCTCGCTGGTGTCGCTGTCAGCGCACGCACAAAGCACCCTGCTGAGCAACCAGAACGGAACATTCAGGCTCAACGCAACAACGACAGTTCAGTACGGCGCGAACGGCAAGTTCAACCAGAAAAGTCTGACCGCTGGCACCTACGTCTGCGATGACGGATTCTTTGGCGATCCGATCTGGGGCGTCGTCAAGGCCTGCTACACCTCGGCTGCCAGCAGCAGTGCGACACCGGCGAGCAGTGGCAGCAGCATGACGTTGCTCAGCATGCAGCCCGGCACCTTCCGTCTCAACGGCACGACCACGGTGAGCTATGGCGCCAATGGCACCTTCACGCAGAAATCGCTGGCAGCGGGCACGTACATCTGCAGCGACGACATCTTCGGCGATCCGATCTGGGGTGTCGTGAAGGGCTGCTACACCGGGTCGACGACGACGGCGACATCGCCCACCACCGCCACGCCCACCACGCCCACCACGCCGACATCCAACGTGGACTCCGGCTCCTCCCCCACGCCCGTCGCCAGCAATGGCACGGTGACGGCGGTGTCGGGCGATGTCGTGGTCAATGGCGCCGTCTCCAACGCCGAGTACCAGGCCATGGCCCAGAAGATGGGAACGGACGCCGCGATCGCCTATCGCTATGGCCCGTCGTCGGCCGAATACGGTACGGCCAACCAGGGTGGCCTGCCGACGTATGCCAAGCGCCAGAGTCAGTCGATGAACATGATCTCGATCCAGAACCCCAACGGCCAGGGCAACCGCGGCTGCGGCTGGACCAGCTGGTGCGGCACCTGGCAGATCGGCGGCCCGCTGGAATATTTCTGGGGCGACTACAGCTCCAACATCCTGAATTTCGCCTACATCGCGGACAGCAATCCGGATTCGAGCTTCTACAGGAAGTCCTATGCTCCGGCCGTGGGCTCGCTTCAGGTGCTCAACATCGGTCACAACGTGAACGCGGTCGAGCCCGAACCCAGCTGGACCACCTACAACGGTCCGGCCAACGATGGCGGCGCGATCGATGCCAACATCGACATCTACAAGAACTCGTTCACTCTGGAAAAGCCGGTCGCTCTGGCCAAGTGCTACGGCCGCGGCGGCTGGTGCACCAACTCGCTGGCGGTGTATGCCGACGGACGCATCGTCGGGGTGGGCAGCAATACTTCGCGCAACCTCTTCAACACGAAGTTGCCCGCGGGCAAGGTGCCCACGGCCCTCACGATCACCAACAGCGGCGAGTTCGCGCTGGTCACGGTCTGGGACACCGCCGCGATGCGCGGCCAGATCGCCGTGCTGGCGCTGGGCGACGGCTGCCAGGGCTGCAGCCCGGGCAACGAAGGCGGCGCCTGGTATGCCAACTGGGGCAACTGGAAGCGCACCTACCCGGGCGCTCCGGGCCTGGGCAACTACAACTACGCCAAGCTGATCGGCTTCGTCGACCTGCCCGACTCCCTGAAGGCGCCCACCGAGATCTCGGCCTCCACCGGCGTGTCGCGCTGGGACTACGAGAAGGTGCAGAGCTTCTGGGACACCGATCTGGACAACCAGAACGTCCGCGCACGCTTCGCCAATGGCGACCTGTCCAACACCTATGCCCGTGCCGGCATGGCCGTGGTGATCTCCAAGTCGGAGAAACGCGCCGCCTTCGTCGATCTGCGCCCGCTGTTCAACTATTACAGGCAGCAGTACTTCACGCAGTCGCAGTCGGGTTTCAATTCGATGATCGCCAATCGTGGTGACGGTGGCGGCCAGTGGCCCTACACCTTCGATGCCGCTCCGGCGCAGAAGCCCAGCGTGATCAAGGTCGTCGACCTGGCCAACCGCCCGACCGCCGTCAAGGTCAGCCTGGAAGCACCGCACCGCGCATTCATCGCCACCCAGGAAGGCAAGCTGCGCGTGTTCGACCTTGGCTCGGGCTATCTCAACCAGGCCGGTGGCGGTTCGCCCTCGGACATCTCCGAGAAGTTCTCGGTCGACGTCGGTCGCAACCCGACCAACATCGGTTACGTGAAGGATCACGCCACGGGCAACAACTCGGCGCTCAGGAACCTGTATCCCAACACGCCGCAGAAGGAACTGCTCGTCACGTCGCGGGGCGATCGCAAGATCCAGTGGGTGCGCTTCGACAGCGGCTTCAACTCCGGCTCGGTGGCCCGTACCTTCCAGGAGAGCCGCGTGATCGACCCCATCGCCACGGAAGACAACGAGAACCATGGCACCGAGAGCTACATCGTGAGCATCGCCGACTATGCCGGCAAGGGCATCCACAACTTCCTCTACGGCCCGATCATCTGGCATACCAACGATTCGTCGAAGGTCTGCGCACCAGCCAAGGGTGGATGTCAATTGCTCAATGGCGCGGCCTACGAATATGGCGGTACCTTCAAGGTGCCGGGCAAACCATTCCACGCCGGGCTGGCCAACATCAACTGAGCATCGAAGTCGGCCATGACGGCCGATCGCGGATCCACTCGATGGCGCCGAGTCGCGGACCCGTCCGGCGACTCGGCTCCTCGATGTGCATCTGACCCGACCCAAAGGGCTCCTTCGCAAGAAGGAGCCCTTTTTTCGTCGGTGGTCGATCGTCGTGACGCCAGGATCGCGACGGACTGCGAAAGATCGTTTTCGCAAAGGAAAAAGCCCCGGAACATTGCTGTTCCGGGGCTATCCGTATGGTGCGGCTGGCAGGAATTGAACCCACGACCCCTTGGTTCGTAGCCAAGTACTCTATCCAACTGAGCTACAGCCGCTGAGCTTTGAATTATAGCACGCGAAATCCGATGATTTCAAGAAACTTCATTTTCATTGCATCTCCAACCTTGGTAGGCCGTGTTGGACTTGAACCAACGACCAAAGGATTATGAGTCCTCTGCTCTGACCAGCTGAGCTAACGGCCCCTACGCGCCGCTGATTCTAGTGGCCCGTACTGGCCCTTCTACTTGCGGTGCGTCAGCGCGTTGGTGACCAGACGGGACGTGATGTCGACGATCTGGATCATTCGCTCGTAGGGCATGCGCGTCGGGCCGATGACGCCCAGACGGCCGACCACTTCGCCATCGACCTCGTAATTGGCGCTGACGATCGAAAGCTCCTCGAACGGCACCACCTGACTCTCGCCACCGATGAAGATGCGGACCCCCTCGGCCTTGCTCGACACGTCGAGCAAGCGCACCAATTGCGCCTTCTGCTCGAAGAGGTCGAAGGCGCGGCGCAGCTGACCCATGTCGCTGGAGAAATCACTCACGGCCAGCAGATTGCGCTCGCCCGAGATGACCACCTCACCCTGCGACTCGGTCATCGCATCGGTGCTGGCCTGCACGGCCGCCTGCATCAGCGAGGCGATCTCGCCGCGCAGCTTCTCGACCTCCGACTGCAGGCGATCGCGTACCTGTTCGATCGAGAGACCCGCATAGTGGGCGTTGATGTAGTTCGCGGCCTCCACGAGCTGCGACTGGGTGTGGTCCGTGTCCGGGAAGATGACCCGGTTCTGCACGTCGCCATCGGGCGCGACGATGATCACCAGCAACCGCCGGTCGGACAGGCGCACGAATTCGATCTGCTTGAACACGGACGTGCGGCGCGGGGCCATCACCACGCCGACGAACTGCGACAGGCTCGACAGCAGGTGCGCCGCGTTGGCGATGACCTTCTGCGGCTGGTCGGCCGCGAGACTCGGGGTGGCGAGCTGCTCGCGCTGCGCGGTGAGCATGGTGTCCACGAACAGCCGGTAGCCACGCGCCGTCGGGATGCGCCCGGCGGATGTATGGGGACTGGTGATGAGGCCCAGGCCCTCGAGGTCGGACATCACGTTGCGGATGGTGGCAGGCGACAGTTCCAGGCCCGAGGCGCGCGACAGCGTCCGTGAACCCACGGGTTGCCCCTCGGCGATGTAGCGCTCGACAAGCGTCTTGAGAAGCAACTTGGCCCGGTCGTCCAGCATCGTCGGATTTTAGTGTTGTAATTTGATGCATGACCTCGCGCTTCAGGCATGTCGCACTCATCGGCAAATACCAGGCATCGGGCCAGCGGGCCCAGGCGGGCGCGGAAGACGGCGTCATGGAAGGCATCGGCGCCTTCCTCGAATCCCAGGGGTGCGAAGTGGTGGTCGAGCGCTCGACGGCCGAGCACGTGGAGACCAGCCGCTATGCGTCGCTCACGGCCGAGGAGATCGGCGAACGCTGCGATCTCGGCCTGGTGGTGGGCGGCGACGGCACGATGCTGGGCATCGGCCGCCAGCTGGCACCCTACGGCGTGCCCCTGATCGGCATCAATCGCGGTCGACTGGGCTTCATCACCGACATCGCGCTCGACAGCTATCAGTCGCGCCTGGTCCCCATGCTCGCTGGCGACTACGAGGAGGACCACCGCAGCCTGATGCACGCGCGGGTCATGCGCGACGACGTCTGCGTCTTCGATGCGCTGGCCATGAACGACGTGGTGGTCAATCGTGGAGCGACCTCCGGCATGGTGGAACTGAGGGTGTCGGTGGGTCGTCATTTCGTCGCCAATCAACGCGCCGACGGCCTGATCATCGCCTCGCCCACCGGATCGACCGCCTATGCGCTGTCGGCCGGCGGACCGCTCATGCATCCTTCGATCCCAGGCTGGGTGCTGGTGCCGATCGCACCGCACACGCTCTCCAATCGCCCCATCCTGCTGCCCGACGCCGACGAGATCGTGGTCGAACTGGTGTCCGGGCGTGGCGCCAGCGCCAATTTCGACATGCAATCGCTCGCCTCGGTCGAGATCGGCGATCGCGTGGTGGTGCGGCGCTCCGAATTCCGGGTGCGCTTCCTGCACCCGAGGGGGTGGAGCTACTTCGACACGCTGCGCAAGAAACTGCACTGGAACGAGGGTGGCTCCTGAACCATGCCGGCTTTCCACACTCCCTCGTCCGTGACGACACTCCCGTATTTCCAGGAACGCTGATGGCATTGCGACGCATCGCCTTGCGCGACTTCGTGATCGTGCGCGCGCTCGACATCGATCTGGCCGCAGGCTTCACCGTGCTGACCGGCGAGACCGGCGCCGGCAAATCCATACTGATCGACGCTCTGCAACTCGCCTTGGGCAACCGGGCCGATGCCGGGGCCGTGCGCGAAGGCGCCGAGCGCCTGGACGTGAGCGTCGAGTTCGACCCCGACCCCCGGCTGGTCGACTGGCTGGACGCCGGCGGCTTCGAGGGCGGCGAAATGCTGCTCCTGCGCCGCACGGTCGACCTCCAGGGCCGCAGTCGCGGCTGGATCAATGGCAGCCCGGCCACGGCCACGCAGCTGCGCGAGGTGGGCGACCGCCTGCTCGACATCCATGGCCAGCATGCCTGGCAGAGCCTGACGCGGCCCGAAGCCGTGCGCGGTCTGCTCGATGCCTATGCCGGCGTGCGCGGCGATGTGCTCGACGGCGTCTGGCAGCGTTGGCGACAGGCATCGACCCTGCTCGAATCGGCGCGCGGCGCGCAGGACTCGCTGCAGCGCGAGCGCGAGCGGCTGCAGTGGCAGATCGGCGAGGTCGCCAAGCTGGCGCCGGGCGTGGACGAATGGGAGGAACTCTCGAGCAGCCACACCCGCATCGCCAACGCGCAGTCGCTGATCGATGCCGCCGAGGGCGCGCGCACCGCGCTCGAGGACGATGATGGGGGCGCACTCGCGGCCCTGCATCGCGCGCTGTCGCTGCTGCAGGACTGCGAGGACATCGAGCCGGAATTCAAGGCGCTGACCGAGGTGCTTGCCTCCAGCGTCGCCCAGGCATCGGATGCCGCGCATTCGCTGCATGGCTATCTGCGTCATGCGGATCCCGATCCACAGCGCCTGGCCGAACTCGACGAACGCATGGGCCTGTGGATGTCGCTGGCGCGGCGCTACAAGCGCGCACCCGAGGACCTGCCGGCGCTGTGGTCCGGCTGGCAGGACGAACTGCGCTCGCTCGACGCCCAGAGCGATCTCGATACGCTCGAACGCGCCGAACAGACCGCGCAACAGGCCTATCTGAAGGAGGCACGGGCACTCGGCAAGGTCCGCGCGCAGGCAGCGCCCCGACTCTCGAAGGCCGTCACGCAGGCCATGCAGGGCCTGGGCATGCAGGGTGGCCGTTTCGAGGTCGCGCTGCAGCCGCTCGCGCAACCGGGTCGCGCCGGCCTGGAGGAAGTGGCCTTCCTGGTCAGCGGCCATCCGGGCAGCACACCGCGCCCGATCGGCAAGGTGGCTTCGGGTGGCGAACTGTCCCGCGTCGCGCTGGCCATCGCGGTCACGACCAGCGAACTCGGCGCGGCGCAGACCCTGATCTTCGACGAGGTCGATGCCGGTGTCGGCGGCGCCGTCGCCGAGACTGTCGGCCGTCTGATGCAGCAACTCGGCCGCGACCGTCAGGTACTGGCCGTCACTCATCTGCCGCAGGTGGCGGCCTGTGCCGACCACCACCTGCTGGTGGCCAAGCGTCAGGTCCGCGCGGCGAACGACGAGGAGGCACGCACCGAGAGCGGTGTCACGCCACTGCAGGACGACCATCGCGTGCAGGAGATCGCCCGCATGCTCGGTGGCGAGCGGGTATCGACCACCTCGCTGGCGCATGCGCGCGAGATGCTCGGATCACAGGATGCGAGAACCCCATGAACGACGATCCGCCCCTTTCCTCGCCCCTCGGAGCCGGTCCCGGCGACGCTCCATCCCCGGCTCCCGACCCACAAGCGACCGCTGGCCTGGAACTGGTGTTGATCACGGGCATGTCCGGCTCGGGCAAATCGGTCGCGCTCAATGCCCTGGAGGATGCGGGCTTCTATTGCGTCGACAACCTGCCGCCCGAACTGCTCGCGCCCTTCATCGCGCTCCAACGCCAGCAGGATGCCCGGCAGGTGGCCGTGGCCATGGACGTGCGCAGCGGCGTCTCGCTGCCCCTGGTGCCCCAACAGCTGGAGGAGTTGCGGCGCAACGGCCTGGTGCTGCGCTCCCTGTTCCTCGAGGCCACGACCGAGGCCCTGGTGCGACGATATTCCGAATCACGCCGGCGCCATCCCCTGTCGCGCGAGGACCGGCGCGCCGAAGGCGCCGAGCAGCAGCGCCTGCTGATCCATGCCATCGACCTCGAACGTGAACTGCTCGCCGACCTGCGCGACGGCGCCGACGTGATCGACACCAGCATCATCCGTCCGGCCCAGCTGCAGAGCTATGTCAAGGCGCTGATCTCCGCACCGCAGAGCACGCTCACGCTGGTCTTCGAATCCTTCGCCTTCAAGCGCGGCGTGCCGCTGGACGCCGACTACGTGTTCGACGTGCGCATGCTGCCCAACCCGCATTACGTGCCCGCGCTGCGCGCGCTCACCGGGCGCGATGCTCCAGTGATCGACTGGCTGCGCGAGCATGCCGACGTGGCGCGCATGTACGACGACATCGCCCACTTCCTCGAACGCTGGCTCGATGCGCTCGCCAGCGATCACCGCAGCTATGTGACGGTGGCGATCGGCTGCACCGGAGGACAGCATCGCTCGGTGTTCCTGGTCGAACAGCTGGCGCGCAGCTTCGGCACGCGCTGGGCCACGCTCAAGCGGCATCGGGAACTCGACGCCGGTTGATCGGGCGACCGGTCGCCGGTCCTGGCGCTGCGTCGGGTCGCGGGCGATCGACCCGGCTGCTGCGCGAGCCGGACCGGCGTCAGCCCCCTTCGAGGCGCTTGCGAACGGCCGCCGGCAGTCCGAGCACTGCCCACTCGGCCCTCGACAGCCAGCGACCTCCCTCGCGTCCCGACAGGTCGGTGACGTCGTCGAGCGCGACGGTGACGGGATGGATGTGCAGATCCTTGTGCGTCAACGTGATCACGAAGACCGGTTCGTCGACGGCCCGCAGGCGCATCGCGGGCGGCAATGCATCGAGCAGCGCGGCATGGCTGGCGAAGACCGGCAACGCATGCAGACCGGCCCAGATGCCGCTCGCGGGCCGCTTCTCCAGCCATACCCGGCCGTCGGCATCGCGTGCCTCCAGCATCCAGAGCGTCTCGGCGCTGCGCCTGAGCTTGCGCGTCTTCACCGGATAGCGCTCGGGAGCGCCTTCGAGACGTGCCGCGCAGACATCGTCGACCGGGCAGATGATGCAGGCGGGCTTGCGCGGGAGGCACACCGTCGCTCCCAGGTCCATCACCCCTTGCGTGTAGCGCGAGATGGCATCGCGCTCACCCGCCGGTGGCAGCAACTGGCCGGCGATGTCCCACAGGATGCGCTCCTGTGCCGCCGACGACATGTCGCCGGCGAAACCGAGGACCCGCGTCAGCACGCGCTTGACATTGCCGTCGAGGATCGCCACCCGCTCACCGAAGCAGAACGCGGCGATGGCCGCGGCGGTCGAGCGGCCGATCCCGGGCAGCGTGGCCAGCTCGGCGGCGGTCTGCGGGAAGACGCCATCGAAACGCGCGACCACCTCCTGCGCGCAACGATGCATGTTGCGCGCCCGGCTGTAGTAGCCCAGACCGCTCCACAGGCCCAGCACTTCGTCCTCGCTGCCCGCGGCCAAGGCGGCCACGTCGGGGAAACGATCCAGGAAACGGGCGAAATATCCCAGCACGGTGGTGACCTGCGTCTGCTGCAGCATCACCTCCGACAGCCAGACCCGGTAGGGGTCGCGCGTGTTCTGCCATGGAAGTTCGCTGCGACCGTGGGTCGCCTGCCAGGCGACCACGCGAACGGCGAAATCCGGCAGTGGCGAGGATGTCGGGGCGGGCAACGGGAACTGCGTGGTCGCGCGCTCAGCGCTGCCCGATGGCATCTTGTCCGTAGCGGTCGCCGAAGGACTCCGGCTCGTGCTCGTCGATCTGGCTCGTGAGCTCGACCAATCGCGCATGCATGCCGACCAGGGCCTGCTCCTGCGTGGCGATCTCGGCCAGCCGCTCCTCCAGGTTGCCAGCCGCGCCCTGGATGCGCTCGACCGATTCGATGCGCTTGCCGAAGTTGCGACGCTGCTCCTTGAGCTGCTGATCGAGTTGCGCGCCGGCGCTCTTGGTCCAGCGCTCGACCTCGGTCATGGCCGCCTCGTTCACCACGCGCAGCCGGCTGGCAAGCGCCCGCACCAGCTTGTCGCAGAAGTCGGCCTGGGCCAGCTTGATCAGGTTGCCCACGCCCAGGTAGTGGATGTGGCTCTGTTCGATCTGGTCGAGCTGGTGTTCGAAGCCCAGCAGGTCCGGCTCGGCCGGCGCCTGCAGTGTGAAGCCGTGCTCGGCATTGAGCTGGCGGAAGGTCGCGTGCAGCATCGACTGGATCTCGCCGGTGGTCGACTGCACCTCGCGCAGGTTGTTGCGCAGCGCATCGAAGGTCTCGCCATAGATCTTGCGCACGCTGAACTTGATGCCGGGGCGCTTGAGCGCATCGGAGAGCTTGGCCATGTCGGCTCGCAGCGCCGAGGTGCCCAGCACCGAGTAGACCTCGCGCAGCAGCTTGCCCTGCACCGAACGCAGCGCCAGGATGCGCGAGTTGCTGCCCTCGAACTCGTCCTGCTCCTGTTCGATGCGCGCGCGCATCTGCCGGATCACGGCCGAGTTCTTGCCGCGCAGACCCTCGAGCTCGATCGTCTGCTCGGCCAGGTTGCGCTCGCGCACGCCGAGGATCCGCGCTCCCTCCACCCGCAGGGATGCGATCCCCGAACGCACCGCGGCCTGGAGCATCTTCTCCCGGTTGCCCAGCAGGCCCTCGCCGAGCACCGCCTCGAGCGCCGGCAGGCGGCTCGCCTCCAACAGCGGCGCGTCGTGACGGATCTTGGCCTGCAAGCCCTTCTGCGCCGAGACCGGCAGCACCTGGGCGAGCGGCACGCCCAGCAGTTCGGCGGCGCCGCGACACTGGCGCTCGACCTGGGCATCGACGTGCTCGGGCGTGTTCAGGCTGTCCCAGAGGGTATCGATCTTGTTGAGCACCACGACCCGGGTGTCGCGGCCGCCGACATCGGTGACCAGGTGTTCGCGCCAGATCGCCAGGTCGGAACGCGTCACGCCGGTATCGGCACCCAGGATGAAGATCACGGCATGCGCCTGCGGGATCAGGCTCACGGTCAGCTCCGGCTCGGCGCCGATGGCATTGAGACCGGGCGTGTCCAGGATCACGAGACCCTGCTCCAGCAGCGGATGCGGCATGTTGAGCACCGCATGGCGCCAGCGCGGGATCTCCACCAGGCCGCGCGCATCGCGGCGGGGGTTGTCGTCCGGCGTGCTGTCGTTCCAGAACCCCAGCCGACGCGCGTCGTCGAGCGGCACCCACAGCACATCCGCCACCTTCGACATCGCCTGCACCAGCTGGTCGGCATCGTCGACGTCGATCGGCACGTCGGTCCAGCGCGCGGGTTCCTCGCGCCAGTGCATCAGGGAGAACGATTCGAGACGCGTCTCGATCGGCAGCAGCCGCAGGCTGGGTGGCTGCGTGGCGTCGTAGCCCAACTCCGTCGGGCACATGGTCGTGCGACCGGCGCTCGCCGGCATGATGCGGCGACCATAGCCGGCGAAGAAGATCGCGTTGATGAGTTCCGACTTGCCGCGCGAGAACTCGGCAACGAAGGCGACCATCACCTTGCTCGTGCGCAGTTGCGTCTCGAGCTCGCGCAGGCGTTCGGCGACCGACAGGTCGAGCAGGTCGTGCTCGCCCAGCCAGGCGGACAGCTCTTCGAGCCGTCGGGCGACATTGCGACGCCAGACGCCGTGCTGGTCGAGTTGCTGATTGAAAGAGCGGCTCAAGTTGAAATGTAAAAAGTTGTTGACAAAATATAGCAGCGGGCTCGCACGCTCGACGAGCCAAGGTGCGGTATTTATTAGTACTTCTGACAATTAGGACAGAAAAACGTCGATCTTTGGCCCTGTCGCACCTGCCGGATCGGCGTGCCGCAGATCCGGCAGGGCTCGCCCTGACGACCATAGACGGTGGTGTCGAGCTGGAAATGGCCCTGCTGGCCATCGATGTTCGAGAAGTCCCGCAGGGTCGTGCCGCCACGTTCGACCGCGCGCGCGAGCAGATCCTGGATCACGGCATGCAGGCGCAGAGCGCGGGGCCGGCTGATGCGCGACGCCGCCACCGTCGGCCGGATGCCGGCCAGGAACAGGGCCTCGGACGCATAGATGTTGCCGACGCCGACCACCACGTCGCCGGCCAGCAGCACCTGCTTGATCGGCGCGCGGCGTTTCTGCAGTCCGGCATGGAAGGCATCGAACTCGAAGCTGCCATCCAGGGGCTCCATGCCGAGTCCGCCCAGCAGCTTGACCGCCAGTGGCGAGGTCTCGTCCTCCACGTACACGACCGCGCCGAAGCGCCGGGGATCGTTGAGGCGCAGGGTGCCCCGACTGGTCGCCAGATCGAAGTGGTCGTGCGAACCCGGCTCGGGCAGCACGGCGTCGAAGCGCAGGCTGCCCGACATGCCCAGGTGCAGCAGCAGCAGGCCTTGGTCGAGATCGAGCAGCATGTACTTGCCGCGCCGGCGCACGGTCCGCACGGTGCGTCCGACCAGCACGCCGGGATCGATCCCCAGCGCCCAGCGCAGGGGCTTGCCCATGCGCACGGCATCGATGCGGGCGCCAGCGATACGGTCGACGAAGCCGCGGCGGGCGACTTCGACTTCGGGGAGTTCGGGCATGTGAAAGGGATGTGGACGGACAGCGGAAGCACGCCGGAGCGCGGATGAAGGTCGTGGCGTCGGGGAACCCGATGTCCTCCCGCCGCTCACATGAAAAACCTTGGATTATTATGAGTTCGATGACCCCACCGCCCCGACGATTCCGCCTTGCGGCAGCCATTTCCCTCACGCTGATCGCACTCGCGGCGCAGGCGCAGACGGGGCCCGTCGCTCCCGAGCCCAGTGGACTGCCGGCACCGGCCCAGCCCACCAGCCCGGCACCCATCGTCAAGCCGGCACCGGTCGCCGCGGCGCCCGACGCGACCGCTTCGGCGTCCCGTAAGTCGGCCCTGACGGCCGAACTCTTCTATGAAGTCCTGATGGGCGAGATCACGCTGCGCTCCGGCGACCCGGGTGCCGGCTATGCGCTGGTGCTCGACGCGGCCCGGCGCACGCGCGACGAGGCCCTGTTCCAGCGTGCCGTGGAGATCGCCCTGCAGGCCCGCTCGGGTGATGCCGCGCTCGCCGCGGCGCGTGCCTGGCAGCAGACCCTTCCCGACACGCGCGAGGGCCGACGCTTCGAGCTCCAGATCCTGATCGCGCTCAACCGCCTCGACGAGACCGCGCCACTGCTGCGCAGCGAGATCGCGGCGACACCCCTGCCCGAACGCCCGTTGCTGATGGCCGTGATCGCGCGCAACTATGGTCGCGCGGCCGACAAGGCGACCGCGGCCCGGGTGGTCGAGCAGGCATTGGCCGATGAGGTGAAGAACCCCGCCACCGCCGGTCTCGCATGGGCCACCATCGGCCGCATGCGCATCGTCGCCGGCGACCTGCCTGGGGCGCTGCAGGCAGCGATCGCCGGACAGGCCGCCGATGCTGCCTCCGAGGCCCCGGCGATCCTGGCGCTCGACCTCATGACCCTCGGCCAGCCCGAAGCCGAAGCCATCGTCCAGCGCTATCTCGCCGGCGCCAGGACGCAGCCCGAGATACGCGTCGCCTATGCCCAGGCCCTGGTCGAATTGCGCCGCTATGCCGATGCGACGACCGAGCTCTCGCGCCTGACCACCGAACAACCCGACCTGCCCGTGCCCTGGGTGCTCCTGGCCAGCCTGCAGGGACAGGCGCGGCAGGACGCCGCCGCCGAGAAGTCGGCGCTGCGCTATGTGGCCCTGGCGACCGCGGCCGATGCCAAGGAGGACAGCAAGCGCGGCCTGACGCAGGCCTACCTGCTGCTCTCGCAGCTGGCCGAACGGCGCAAGGACTACACGGGCGCCGCGCGCTGGCTCTCCCGCATCGATGGATCCGAGGACCGCGCGGCCGTGCAATTGCGCAGCGCCCTGCTGCTGGCACGCCAGGGCAAGGTGCAGCAGGCGCGCGAGATGATCCGCGAGTTGCCGACCGGCACGGCCGAGGAGAAGACGCGCCAGCAGCAGGCCGAGCTCCAGGTCCTGCGCGAAGCCAAGCAATACCAGCTGGCCTACGACTTCCTGGCCGAGGCCCTCGTCGCCAAGCCCGACGATCCCGACCTGCTCTACGACCAGGCCATGACGGCCGAGAAGCTCCAGCGGCTCGACGAGATGGAACGCCTGCTGCGCCGCCTGATGGTGCTGCGGCCCGACAACCACAACGCCTACAACGCGCTCGGCTACTCGCTCGCCGATCGCAAGTTGCGGCTCGACGAGGCACGCACGCTGATCCGCAAGGCGGTCGACCTGTCGCCGCAGGACCCGTTCATCGCCGACAGCCTGGGCTGGGTCGAGTTCCGGCTCGGCAACACGGACAACGCGCGACGCATCCTCGAAGCCGCCTATCAGCGCCGGCCCGACCCCGAGATCGGTGCCCATTACGGCGAGGTGCTGTGGACCGCCGGCGAACGCGACGCGGCGCTCAAGATCTGGCGCGAAGCCGCACTCGCCGATGCCGAGAACGAGACGCTGCAGGAGACGCTCAAGCGACTGCGGGTCAAGCTGTAGATGGAAGCATCACTCCACCGGCGTGCCGCCGGCCGGTTGATCGGAGGCTGGAGTCTGGCTTTGCTGCTCGCCGGCTGCGCCACGCCCCGTCCATCCAGGGAAGCTTCGTCGGCGGGGACGTCGACGCCCAGCGACAACTGGAGCGGTCGGCTGTCGCTGCAAGTCGAGAGCAATCCGCCGCAGAGCTTCGCCGCCCTGTTCGACCTGCGTGGCTCGCCCGAACGCGGCACCCTGACACTGACGAGCCCGATCGGCAGCACCCTCGCCGAATTGAACTGGTCGCCGACCGAGGCGGTGCTCAGGAACGGCAACGAGACCCGGCGCTACGAGTCCGTCGATGCGCTGCTGATCGCGGCCACGGGCGCGGCCATTCCGGTGCGCGCATTGTTCGGCTGGCTGGCCGGCCGTGATGAACGCGTGGCTGGTTGGCAGCCCGACCTTCAACAGATCGCCCAGGGCCGGCTGCGGGTCGTGCGGGAGACGCCAGCGCCGCGCACCGATCTGCGCATCGTGTTCGAGCAATCCTGAAGCGCCGGCCTTCCCCGTCCGCCCGGTCGTCCCATCGCTCGTTCAATAGCTCGTTCAATAGCTCGTTCGTCGCGCGTCCCTCCCGATGAAAACACTCTACGACCTGCCGGCCCCGGCAAAGCTGAACCTCTTCCTGCACATCACGGGACGACGCGACGACGGCTACCACCTGCTGCAATCCGTCTTCATGCTGATCGACTGGGCCGACACCTTGCATGTCGAACTGCGTCGCGATGGCGGACTCAGTCGCGAGGACCTCACCTCCCCACTGCCCGAAGACGACCTGATCCTGCGTGCCGCTCGCGCCTTGCAGAAGTTCGCGCGGCCGGGACTGGGCGCGCACATCGCCATCGACAAGCAGATACCGGCCCAGGCCGGCATGGGCGGCGGCTCGTCGGATGCGGCCACCTGCCTGCTCGCGCTCAACCGACTGTGGGACCTGCGACTGCCACGTTCGACGCTCGCCGCGATCGGGCTGTCGCTGGGTGCGGACGTGCCGTTCTTCATCGGTGGACGACATGCCTGGGTGGAAGGCATCGGCGAGCGGATGACGCCGGTGGATCTGCCGTCGGCTCGCTTCATCGTGGTCAAACCCACTGCCGGAATCGATACACGCAGTATTTTTATGGCATCGGATCTTGAACGTGCCACTCCTGCTGCTATACTTTCTGGCTTTGCTGCAGGGCACATTGATCAGACTTACGAGTTTGGACATAACGACCTGCAACCGGTTGCCCAACGGCTTTGCCCCGAGGTCTCCGAAGCCATCCGATGGCTCGGCGACCAAGGATTCAAGGCCCGGATGACCGGCTCGGGAAGCGCGGTGTTCGCTTTGATGAACACTCCACCCGGGTCGATCGAGGACAATACGTGGCATGAAACGGCATCAGCCATCCCCCCTGTGGGCTGGCAAGTCCGCGAATGCAGCAATCTGGATATTCATCCCCTCGCGGGCTGGGTAGACTAAGAGGTAGATGCCGGATCGCGTGATGCGTTTCGGCGCGACATATATCGGTTGGTGATGCAAATTGCCGACCCGTGTAGGGGAGTCGCCAAGCTGGTTAAGGCACTGGATTTTGATTCCAGCATGCAAAGGTTCGAATCCTTTCTCCCCTGCCAAAACACGAAACCGCGGCCTCCGGGCCGTGGTGCCGGAAACCCCGGTGCTGGCTCCGAGGCACTTGCGATGCGAAGGCTCCAGAACACTGGCCGCTCTTCTCGATAAGCTTTTGCATTGCTGGACGCGCTCATGCAGGTTCAATCCCCTGACTTCATGCTTTTCACCGGCAATGCCAATCCTGGCCTGGCTGCGGACATCGCAAAGCATCTCGGCACGGAACTCGGCGCCGCCCGCGTCGGCCGCTTCTCCGATGGCGAAGTCACCGTGGAGATCAACCAGAACGTACGCGCCCGCGACGTCTTCGTGATCCAGTCCACCTGTGCGCCGACCAACGAGAACCTGATGGAGTTGCTGATCATGGTCGACGCGCTCAAGCGCGCGTCGGCCGAACGCATCAGCGCCGTCATCCCCTACTACGGTTATGCCCGCCAGGACCGCCGTCCCCGCTCCAGCCGGGTGCCCATCTCGGCTCGCGTCGTGGCCAACCTGCTGGAGACCGTCGGCGTCGAGCGCGTGCTCACGATGGACCTGCACGCCGACCAGATCCAGGGATTCTTCGACATCCCGGTCGACAACATCTATGCCTCCCCCGTGCTGCTGGGCGACCTGCGCCAGAAGAAGTACGAGGACCTGATCGTGGTGTCGCCCGACGTGGGCGGCGTGGTGCGGGCCCGGGCCCTGGCCAAGCAGCTCAACACCGACCTCGCGATCATCGACAAGCGTCGCCCGAAGGCGAACGTGAGCGAGGTCATGAATGTCATCGGCGAGATCGACGGCCGCAACTGCGTGATCATGGACGACATGATCGACACCGCCGGCACGCTGGTGAAGGCCGCCGAGGTGCTCAAGGAGCGCGGCGCCAAGAAGGTGTACGCCTACATCACCCATCCCATCTTCTCCGGTCCCGCGATCGAGCGCATCCAGGGCTCCGCCCTCGACGAGATCGTCGTGACCAACACCATCCCGCTGTCCGACAGCGCCCTGGCCTGCTCGAAGATCCGTCAGGTCTCCGTCGCTCCGCTCATCGGCGAGACGATCCAGCGCATCGCCAAGGGCGAGTCGGTGATGAGTTTGTTCTCGGATCAGGATTCCCTGTTCTGAGTCATTGGCCGGCTTCCCTCCGCGGGAAGCCAATCTGAAACCGATGTCGCACTGGTCGCGGTGGACGTCGACACGAAGCGCATGGCAATCCCGCCGTCGCTCCAAGGAGTTTGATCATGAAATTCGTCGCTTTTGAGCGCGCCAAGCAGGGCACGGGTGCGAGCCGCCGTCTCCGCATCTCGGGCAAGACGCCCGGCATCGTCTACGGTGGCGACACCGCCCCGCAACTCATCGAGATCGACCACAACGCGCTGTGGCACGCCCTCAAGAAGGAAGCCTTCCACGCGTCCGTGCTCGAGATGGATCTCGGCGGCACCGTGAGCAAGGTGCTCCTGCGCGACGTGCAGTACCACCCGTTCCGCCAGCTGGTGCAGCACATCGACTTCCAGCGCGTCGATGCCCGTACCCGCATGACCATGAAGGTGCCGCTGCACTTCAAGGGCGAGGAAGAATCCGACGCCGTCAAGCTCGAGCAGAACCTGGTCAGCCACGTGACGACCGAACTCGAAGTGAACTGCCTGCCCTCCGAACTGCCCGAATTCATCGAGGTCGACCTCTCCGGCCTGAAGAAGAACGGCACCGTCACGCTCAAGGACATCAAGCTGCCCCGCGGCGTGCGTTGGGTGAGCCACGGCAAGGCCAGCCCGGTGCTGGCCTCGGCCACGCCGCCGGCCGCCGAGGAGATCGATCCGGTCGTCGAAGGCGCAGAAGCCGCTGCCGCCCCCGCGGCGCCCGCCGGCAAGGGTGGCAAGGCCGCTCCCGCCAAGACCGCCAAGAAGTAATTCGACGCGCTTCTCCTGCGACCGCCCTTCGGGGTCGCAGTCCGACGGCCCGCCTCGCGCGGGCCGTTTGCTTGGTGCCTTCCGGCCGGCACGGGTGGCGCCTCGATAATCCCGCCCCATGATCAAACTGTTCGTCGGCCTCGGCAATCCGGGCCCGGAATACGAAGCCACCCGGCACAACGCCGGTTTCTGGTGGATCGACGCCCTGGCGCGCGATCTCAAACTCCACCTGACGCCCGAGCGCGCCTATCACGCGCTGGTGGCCCGCACGCAGATCGCCGGCCAGCCGGTCTGGCTGCTGGAACCGCAGACCTTCATGAACCTGTCGGGCAAGTCGGTGGCGGCGCTGGCGCGCTTCTTCAAGATCGAGCCGGCCGAGATTCTGGTGGTCCACGACGAACTCGACGTCGTGCCCGGCGAGGCCAAGCTCAAGTTCGGCGGCAGCCATGCCGGCCACAACGGTCTGCGCGACATCCACGCGCAACTCGGGACCGGCGACTACTGGCGCCTGCGCCTGGGCATCGGTCATCCGGGCGCGAAATCGGAAGTGGTCGGCTGGGTGCTGAAGAAGCCGCTGAAGGAGCAGCGCGACGCCATCGACGATGCCATCACGCGCTCGCTGCACGCCATGCCCGCGCTGCAGGCCGGCGACATGGTCAAGGCCATGCAGCAGATCCACACCACCAAGCCGCCCCGGCCGAAGCCTGCGCGACGCGCGCCCGACGACGGGACCGCCGCGCCGACGGCAGGCACGCCTCCCGCGACCGGAGGCGCGGCATCCGGCACCTGACGCGGCACGATCGGACGGCGCGCCGATGCACGGCGCGACGATCCGACGAAACAGGCAGGACGCCAGGGAGAGCCGCATGAAAAACGAACATCCGTTCCACGAGACCCTCACGCATCGCTGGAGCGGCCACGGCGCAGGCGCCGTGATCTCGGCTCCCATCGAGCCCAACGGGCCGGAATGCCCGGCACGGTTCGAGGCGTGTTGTTCGCTCAGGGCCGTGGCATGCCTCGGCTCGATCCTGCTGACGACGGTGCTGGCGCTGCCGGCGCCCGTCGAGGCCGCGCCCGCATGGCGCTGCGGCAATGCCTACAGCGACACCCCCTGCCCCGGCGGCCGACGCATCGACGCCATCGCCGCGCCCGACGAAGGGGCCCGGCGCGCCGCCGACGAGGCCACGCGACGCATCGAGGCCCGCGCCGACGCCATGGAACGCGACCGCCTGCATGCCGAACAGGCCCTGGCCGCGCGCAACGACCGGCTGCTGCTCGCCCAGCAACGCCTGGCCCAGGCCCAGGCGCGCGAGACCGCGCGCCTGGCCATGCTCGACAAGCGCGAACATGCCCGGCGCCAGGGCGGCAAGAAAGGCGGCAGCGGCAAGCGCGGCGGCGGCAGGCATGCCACCGGCGACTCCTTCGTCGCCCAGGCCGCAGGCACCGGCTCGCGCTAGACGGCGGCTCGCGCTCGGCGTCGGGTCACGCCAGGCGCCGCGTCGCTCCGGGTGCCCGCCGCTCCGGTCGGCCGTTGCATCGGGCCGGCGCGGTCAATCGGTCTTCCCGGCCTGCAGCCGCAGATAGCGCTCGTACAGCGTCTCCCGGGTCTCGACGTGGTCGGGACTCACGGGAATGCACGCCACCGGACAGATCTGCACGCACTGCGGCTCGTCGAAGTGCCCGACGCATTCCGTGCACTTGCGCGGATCGATCACGTAGATCTGCTCGCCCATGGAAATGGCGTCGTTCGGGCACTCGGGCTCGCACACGTCGCAGTTGATGCATTCGTCGGTGATCATCAGGGCCATGCCGCGATTATCCGGATCGGGCACATCTATTGCGACGGTCCGGTTATGCTGCGCCCCGCCCCATGAGTCTCTTCCTCCTCAAACGTCTCGCGACCCTGATCGGCACGTTGATCGGCGCCTCGGTCATCGTCTTCCTGGTGCTCGAGATCCTGCCCGGCAACGCCGCGCAGATCCTCATGGGTCCCGATGCCTCGCCCGACGCGGTGGCGGCCCTGGCCACCAAGCTCGGCCTGGACCAGCCGGCCTGGACGCGCTACTGGCACTGGGTCGGCGGTCTGCTGACCGGCAACCTGGGCGACAGCTATGCCTATGGCTCGCCGGTGCTCGACCTGATCCTCGAACGCCTGGCGCTGACCGTGCCGCTGGCCCTGATGGCGATGACCCTGACGACCGTGCTGGCGCTGGTCGTCGGCGTGACGGCCGCGGCGCGCCACAACCGGCTCGGCGACGTCGGCCTGATGGGGCTGGCGCAGGTCGGCATCGCCATTCCGAATTTCTGGTTCGCCATCCTGCTGATCCTGGTGTTCTCGGTGAAGCTGCAGTGGTTCTCCGCCGGCGGCTTCGAGGGCTGGAGCGAGGGCGTGGGCGCGGGCGTGAAGTCGCTGCTGCTGCCGGCGCTGTCGCTGGCGGTGGTGCAGGCGGCGATCCTGGCGCGCATCACGCGCTCGGCCGTGCTGGAGGTGCTGCGCGAGGACTTCGTGCGCACGGCGCGCGCCAAGGGCGTGTCGCGGCGCGCCGTGCTGTGGCTGCACGTGCTGCGCAACGCGCTGATCCCGGTGATCACGGTGATGGGCATGCAGTTCTCGGAACTGCTCGCCGGCACCATCGTGGTGGAGAACGTGTTCTATCTGCCCGGTCTCGGCCGGCTGATCTTCCAGGCCATCAGCAACCGCGACCTGGTGGTGGTGCGCAACTGCGTGATGCTGCTCGCGGCGCTGGTGGTGATCGTCAATTTCGTGGTCGACGTGCTCTATGCCGTGATCGACCCGCGCATCAAGGCCTCCGACGTATGAGCGCGCCGCCGTCCTCCCTCACCGCCGTCATCGGCGCGCCGCCACCGGCGCGGCCGCCCGGCTTCTGGTCGCGGGCCTGGCGGCACCGCAGCTTCGCGATCGGCTTCGTGCTGACGCTGCTGCTGGTCGCCGCCGCGCTGCTGTCGCTGGTCTGGACGCCGTGGTCGCCCTACGAGATGGACATGCCGGCCAAGCTGCAGTCGCCGACGGCGGCGCACTGGCTGGGCACCGACGCCTTCGGGCGCGATGTCGCCTCGCTGCTGCTGGTGGGGGCGCGGGCCTCCATCCTGGTCGGCGTGATCGCCGTGGGCATCGGCCTGGTGGTGGGCACCGCGCTGGGCCTGCTGGCGGCGGCGCGGCGCGGCTGGGTCGAGGAAGCGGTGATGCGCGTGTGCGACTTCTCGATGGCGTTCCCGGCCATCCTGTCGGCGATCATGCTGACGGCGGTGTTCGGTGCCGGCATCGTCAACGCCATCGTCGCCATCGGCATCTACAACATCCCGACCTTCGCCCGCATCACGCGCGCCTCGGCCAACGCGGTGTGGTCGCGCGAATACGTGGCCGCCGCGCGCGCCTGCGGCAAGGGCGCCTTCGCGATCACCTTCCAGCACGTGCTGCCCAACATCTCGGCGGTGCTGATCGTGCAGGTCACGATCCGCTTCGCCATCGCGATCCTGGCCGAGGCGGCGCTGTCGTACCTGGGCCTGGGCACGCAGCCGCCGCAGCCCTCGTGGGGCCGCATGCTGAGCGAGGCGCAGACCCTGATGTTCCAGCAGCCGTTGCTGGCGGTCTGGCCGGGCCTGGCGATCGCGCTGGCGGTGCTCGGCCTGAACCTGCTGGGCGACGGCCTGCGCGACCTGCTCGATCCGCGCCTGGCGCGCAGCCGATGACCCCCCGTCCACGCGCAGTCCGCGCAGTCCGTGCCCTGGATCACTGAGATGGCCTTGCTCGAAGTCGACGATCTCCACATCCGCCTGCAGACGCAGCGCGGCCCAGCCGACGCAGTGCGCGGCATCTCCTTCGCGCTGGAGCGCGGCCAGACGCTGGGCATCGTCGGCGAATCGGGTTGCGGCAAGTCGATCACCGTGCAGTCGCTCATGGGCCTGTTGCCCGACACGGCGCGGGTGTCGGGGCGCATCCGCTTCGACGGCCAGGATCTGGTGGGCCTGAGCGACGCCGCGATGTGCCGCATCCGGGGCCACCGCATCGGCATGATCTTCCAGGAACCGATGACGGCATTGAACCCGCTGCACACCATCGCGCGCCAGGTGGCCGAGCCGCTGCGGCTGCATCGCGGCCTCCCCGCGGCCGCCGCGCGCCAGGAGGCGCTGGCCCTGCTCGAGCGCGTCGGCATCCCCGACGCGGCCACGCGGCTCGACGCCTATCCGCACCAGTTCTCCGGCGGCCAGCGCCAGCGCATCGGCATCGCCATGGCCCTGGCCTGCGGACCCGACCTGCTGATCGCCGACGAACCGACCACGGCGCTGGACGTCACGGTGCAGAAGCAGATCCTCGACCTGATCGCCGAACTGGTGGCCGAACGCGGCATGGCCCTGATCCTGATCTCCCACGACCTCGGCGTGATCGCCAACACGGTGGAACGCATGCTGGTGATGTATGGCGGCAGCGTGGTGGAGAGCGGGCCGACGGCGGCGCTGTTCGCGCACCGCGCGCACCCCTACACGCAGGGTCTGTTCGCCGCCCGCCCGGTGCTGGGGGCGCCGCGCGGCGGCCGCCTGGCGACGATCCGCGGCAGCGTGCCCGAACTGGTCGACCTGCCGCCCGGCTGCCCCTTCGCCGGCCGCTGCGACTTCACCATCGACGCCTGTCGCACCACCCGCCCGCCGGCCGTGGAACTGCCGCACGACCATCGCGTGCGCTGCCTGCGACTCGACGCGGTCGCCGCCGCCCAGGGCCAGCCCGCATGAACGCCGCCGCCTCCACCCCCCTCGCGACGACCGCCGCGCGCACGGACGCCGAGCCCCTGCTCGAGGTCACCGACCTCGTGCGCCACTACGCGCTGCCGCGCGAATCGCTGTTCGGACCGGTGCCGGTGGTGCGGGCGCTCGATGGCGTGAGCTTCCGCGTCGAGGCCGGCCGCAGCCTGGGCATCGTCGGCGAATCGGGCTCGGGTAAGTCGACGCTCGCGCGTCTGGTGATGGTGCTGGACAAGCCGACGTCGGGCCACGTGAGCATGCGCGGGCGCGACTTGAACGCCCTGCCGCCGGCCGAGCTGCGCGCGGCGCGGCGCGATTTCCAGATGGTGTTCCAGGATCCCTACGGCTCGCTCGATCCGCGCCAGACCGTGGCGCGCATCGTCGCCGAGCCGATCGAGGCGCTGGGCGGTACCAGCCGCGCCGAGCGGCGCGAGCGCGCCGGCGAGTCGCTCGCCGCCGTCGGCCTGCGCGCCACCGACCTGGACAAGTACCCGCACGAGTTCTCCGGCGGCCAGCGCCAGCGCATCGCCATCGCCAGGGCCCTGATCACGCGGCCCCAGCTGATCGTCGCCGACGAGCCGGTCAGCGCGCTCGACGTCTCGGTGCAGGCGCAGGTGCTCAACCTGATGCAGGACCTGCAGCAGCAATCGGGCATCAGCTTCCTGCTGATCAGCCACGACCTCGCGGTGGTCAACCACCTGTGCGACGACGTGGTGGTGCTGCTCAAGGGCAAGATCGTCGAATCGGGACCCTCCGAGCGCCTGTTCCGCGACGCCCAACACCCCTACACGCGCCGCCTGCTCGATGCCGTGCCCCACGGTCCGGTGCATCACGCGCCGGCCCGGATCCCTTCGTAGTCGCAGTCACAGTCACAGAACCAGGAGTCTTCCCGCATGTTGAACCGCCGCACCCTCCTCGCCACCGGCAGCGCCTCGCTCGCCCTCGGCTCGCTCGCCGCCCCGGCCGCCGCGCTGGCTCAGGGCCGCAAGGACGCCATCGTGCTGGGCATGACGCTGGAGCCGACCGGCCTGGACCCGACGGCCAACGCCGCCGCCTCGATCGCCGAGGTCACGCTCTACAACATCTACGAGACGCTCACCAAGGTCAACGAGAACGGCAGCGTCGCCCCGCTGCTGGCCGAGAGCTGGGATGTCTCGCCCGACCTGAAGACCTACACCTTCCGCCTGCGGCGCGGGGTGAAGTTCCAGAACGGCGAGCCATTCAACGCGCAGGCCGTGAAGTTCAGCTTCGAGCGCGCCGGCGGCGACAAGAGCACCAACAAGGACAAGCGCACCTTCGCCGCCATGAGCGTGCAGGCGGTCGACGAATTCACCGTCGTGATCCTGAACAAGGAGATCGATCCCGACCTGCCCTTCGCGCTCGGTCAGGCGACGGCCATCATCGTCGAGCCCAAGAGCGCCGACACCAACGCCGCCAAGCCCGTGGGCACCGGCCCGTACAAGCTGGAGGCCTACAACAAGGGCGCCTCGCTGGTCCTGACGAAGTGGGACGGCTATCGCAACCCGGCCCAGGCCAGGATCAACCGCATCACCTTCCGCTTCATCTCCGACAGCGCGGCGCAGGCGGCCGCGCTGATGGCAGGCGACGTCGACGTCTTCCCGCGCGCGGGCACCCGCATCGTGGCGCAGTTCCGCAACAACCCGCAGTTCCAGGTCATCCTGGCGGGGTCGCGCGCCAAGACGATCCTGGCGATCAACAACGCCAGGAAGCCGCTGGACGACGTGCGGGTGCGCCGCGCCATCCTGGCCGCCGTCGACCGCAAGGCCTTCATCGACGGCGCCGCCGACGGCTTCGGCGTGCCCATCGGCAGCCATTACGTGCCCGGCGCGGCGGGCTATGTCGACACCACCGGCATCAATCCCTTCGATGTCGAGAAGGCCAAGAAGCTGCTGGCCGAGGCCGGCGTGAAGACGCCGCTCGAACTCACCATGACGCTGCCGCCACCGCCCTACGCGCGCCAGGGCGGCGAGATGATCGTGGCGCAGCTCGCCCGCATCGGCATCGTGGTGAAGGTGCAGAACGTGGAATGGGCGCAGTGGCTGAGCGGCACCTACGGCAACAAGAACTACGACCTGTCGATCGTCTCGCACGTCGAGCCGTTCGACCTCGGCAACTACGCCAAGCCGGACTACTACTGGGGCTACCAGTCCAAGGCCTTCAACGCGCTCTACGACAAGATCCAGAACACCGGCGCCCCGGCCGAGCGCGCCCGGCTGCTGGGCGAGGCGCAGAAGCTGCTGGCCACCGACGCCGCCAACGGCTACCTCTACCAGCCGCAGTTCCCGACCATCGCCAAGAAGAACGTCAAGGGCCTGTGGAAGGAACTGCCGATCTTCGCCAACGACCTCTCCGCGCTGTCATGGGGATGAGCCGGCCGCACGAACTCTCGGCGCGCGAACTGGGCGCGGCCTACCGCGACGGCTCGCTGTCGCCGGTCGAGGTGGCGCGCGACGTGCTCGACCACATCCAGCGCTGGGAACCCCATCTGCAGGCGACCTGGCTGCTGCGCCCGGAGGCGGCGCTCGACCAGGCGCGGGCCTCCGAGGCGCGCTGGCGGCGCGGCGAGGCGCAAGGCCCGCTCGATGGCGTGCCCGTCACCATCAAGGAGAACATCGCCACGCGTGGCGATCCGTTGCCCGCCGGCACCGCCGCCGTCACGCTGGTGGCGGCCCGGCACGACGCGCCGCCGGCCGCGCGCCTGAAGGAGGCCGGCGCCGTGATCCTGGCCAAGACCACCATGCCCGACTACGGCATGCTGTCGTCGGGCCTCTCCAGCTTCCACAAGCTGGCGCGCAATCCATGGGACCTCTCGCGCACGCCCGGCGGTTCGAGCGCCGGCGCCGGCGCCGCCGCCGCGGCCGGCTACGGACCCCTGCACATCGGCACCGACATCGGCGGCTCGCTGCGCCTGCCGGCGGCCTGGTGCGGCATCTTCACGCTCAAGCCCAGCCTGGGCCGCGTGCCGATCGATCCGCCCTACATGGGCCGCGCCGCCGGCCCGATGACGCGCGAGGTCGGCGATGCCGCCCTGATGCTCGAGGCGCTGTCGCGCCCCGACGCGCGCGACAGCATGAACCTGCCGCCCCAGGACATCGACTGGGACGCCTTCGACGTCCATGCCGACCACCTGCGCGGCCTGCGCATCGGACTGCTGCTGGACGCCGGCTGCGGCCTGCCGGTGGAGCCGGAGATCCGCGCCGCGGTCGAGCGCGCCGCGATGCTGTTCGAGGCCGCCGGCGCCATCGTCGAGCCGATGCGGCCCTTCATGACGCAGACCCTGCTGGACGGCATGGACCACCTCTGGCGCATGCGCTCGCACGTCGACCTGCAGGCGCTGGCGCCGGCGCAGCGCGAGAAGGTGCTGCCCTACATCCGCCGCTGGGCCGAGAGCGCGGCCGACTTCGATGGCGAGCATGTCTTCCGCGCCTTCAGCCAGTTCCACGCCACGCGCCTGGCGGCGGTGGCGGCCTGCGCCGAATACGACTACGTCATCTCGCCGACCGCGCCCAACTCGCCGGCGCCGGCCGAGTGGCCCTCGCCCACCAACGATCCGCTGCGCCCGCTCGAACACATCGGCTTCACGGTGCCGTTCAACATGTCCGAGCAGCCGGCCGCCTCGATCAACTGCGGCTACACCGGTGGCGGCCTGCCGATCGGCCTGCAGATCGCCGGACGGCGCTTCGACGACCTGGGCGTGCTGCAGGTCGCGCGCGCCTTCGAGCAGATCCGCGAGGCGCAGCGGCCCTGGCCGGTGCCGCCCGACGGCGCCTGAGGCGCATCGCGAAGCCGACCATGACGATCGCCACCGACTTCCTGGGCAACCCGGTCACGCTCGACGAGCCCGGCGCGGCGGCGGCCATCGACGCCTTCGTCGGCGGCTTCATCGCCTGCGAATCGAGCGCCGCCGAGGTGCTGTCCGCCGCCGACGATGGCACGCCGCTGGTGCAGGCCTTCTGCGCCGCGCTGCACATGTTCTCCGAGTCGAGCGACGGCGCGCCCGGCGCCCGGCCCTTCATCGAACGCGCCCGCGCCGCAGCGGCGCGCGTCACGCCGCGCGAGCGGCGCTTCATCGCCGCCATCGGCGCCTGGATCGACGGCGACGTCGAGGGCGCCATCGCGCTGCACCACGAACAGGCGCGCGAGCACCCACGCGATCTCGCCTCGGTCAAGCTCGGCCAGTACCACTGCTTCAACACCGGCGACTTCCCCGGCCTGCTGCGCCTGGCGCAGACCGTGCTGCCGGCCACCGCCGACGTGGCCCAGGCCCACGGCATGGCCGCCTTCGGCTACGAGCAGTGCCACCGCCTGCGCGAGGCCGAGGCCAGCGCGCGCCGCGCCATCGCCCTGCGTCGCAAGGAACCCTGGGCGCACCACGCGCTCGGCCACGTCATGCTGACGGAGGGGCGGCTGACCGAAGGCCTGGACTTCATGCGGGGCGTGAGCGACACCTGGAGCGGCCTGAATTCCTTCATGGTCACGCACAACTGGTGGCACGTGGCGCTGTTCCTGATCGACCTCGGACGCGACGACGAGGCGCTGGCCGTCTACGACGACCACGTCTGGGGCGTGGCCCGCGACTACACGCAGGACCAGATCGGCGCCGTGTCGCTGCTGGCGCGCCTCGAGCTGTCGGGCATCGACGTCGGCGCGCGCTGGGACGACGTCGCCACGCACCTGACGAGCCGGCTCGACGACCACGTGCTGCCCTTCCTCGACCTGCAGTACCTCTATGGCCTGGCGCGCGCCGGGCGTGCCGAGGCCGATGTCCTGCTGCGCAACATCGAGACCTTCGCCGCCACCGCGCCGGCGCAGACCCGCGCCGCCTGGCAGCAGGTCTGCGTGCCGGCCGCGCACGGGTTGCGGGCGCACGCGCGCGGCGACTTCGACGGCGCCATCGAGTCGCTGGGCACGGCGCTGCCGCGCATGATCGAGATCGGCGGCAGCCATGCGCAACGCGACCTGTTCGAGCAGGTGCTGCTGGATGCCCGGATGCGCGCGCGCACGCCGCGCTCGCTGGCGGCGGCGCAGGACGTGCTGCAGCGTCAGCGCAACGGCCAGCCCGAGTCGCTGCGCCTGCGGCGGCAGGTGGCCGCCGTCGACGACCTGCTGGAACTGAGATAGGCCCCGCTTCCCCTCACACCGCGAAGCCGCCCGCCAGCTCCACCCGCAGCCAGTCGACGAAGGCCGCCACCGCGCGCGGCACCTGGGCCGCATAGGGCCGGATCGCGAACAGCTGCCCGGCGAAGGCGTCGACCGATTGCCAGCGCGGCAACACCTCGACGAGCCGGCCTTCGCGCAACGCCGACTGGGCGCTGAAGTCCGGCATCAGCGCGATGCCGAGTCCGGCCACGGCCGCGTCCCTCAGGGCCTCGCTGTTGTTGGCCGCGAAGGGGCCGGCGACCTGCAGGCTGACGCGCGATGCCGGAACGCGCGGCGCATCGGGGGCCTCGAAGTGCCAGCTCGGCACGGCCTGCGCGCGCGGGTAGTAGAGGCAGTCGTGCAGCGCCAGGTCCTGGGGCGTCGCGGGCGTGCCCCGGCGCTGCAGATAGTCCTGGCTCGCGACCAGCACCGAGCGCGTGCGGCACAGCGTCCACGCCACGTGCGTGTCCGGCGGCGCGGCGACGTGGCGGATCGCCAGGTCGAAGCCCTCCAGCGCCAGCGAGCTCAGGCGATCCGACAGGTCGAGCTCGATCCCGACTTCGGGCATGGCGCGGAAGAAGCCGCCCAGCCGGGGCACCAGCTGCTGGCGCGCGAAGGCGACCGGGGCGGTCACGCGCACCAGGCCACGCGGCACGCCGGCGGTGTCGCGCACGCTGGCGAAGGCCTCGGCGATCTGCCCGAACGGCCGGCCCAGGCTGTCCACCAGCACCTGACCGGCCTGCGTGAAGCGGATGCTGCGGGTGGTGCGCTGGACCAGCGGCACGCCGGCCGCGCGTTCGAGCTCGGCGATGCGCTGGCTCATCGAGGCCTTGCTCACGCCCAGGCGCTGCGCGGCGCGGGTGTAGCTGCCCTGCTGGGCCAGCACCGTGAGCCAGTGCAGATGCAGCCACAGCGATTCGACCTTCAAGTCATTCATGGTGGTCTTCATTGTTCACCAACGCGAACAATCAATTCGGTTTCGGCATCTTGGTCGCGCACGCGTTGTTGCCTAGACTGCGGCGAGTTCCACTTCCTGCGCGACCCGCACGGCCATGACCCCGATCCAGATCCCCCACTTCATCGCCGGCCGTCGCGCCGATGGCGCCTCCTCCCGCACGCAGGACGTGACCAACCCGGCCACCGGCGCGGTCACGGGCCGGGTGCACCTGGCCGGCGCGGCCGACGTCGATAGCGCCGTGGCGGCCGCCAAGGCGGCCTTCCCGGCCTGGGCCGACACCCCCCCGATCCGCCGCGCCCGCGTGATGTTCAAGTTCCTGGAACTGCTCAACCGCCACAAGGACGAGCTGGCCCACCTCATCACCGCCGAGCACGGCAAGGTCTTCACCGATGCCCAGGGCGAGGTCAGCCGCGGCATCGACATCGTCGAGTTCGCCTGCGGCATCCCGCAGCTCCTGAAGGGTGACTTCACCGACCAGGTCTCCACCGGCATCGACAACTGGACCTTGCGCCAGCCGCTGGGCGTGGTCGCGGGCATCACGCCCTTCAACTTCCCCGTGATGGTGCCGATGTGGATGTTCCCGGTGGCCATCGCCGCGGGCAACGCCTTCATCCTCAAGCCCAGCCCGACCGACCCGAGCGCGTCGCTGCGCATGGCCGAACTGCTGAAGGAGGCCGGCCTGCCCGATGGCGTCTTCAACGTCGTCCAGGGCGACAAGGCGGCGGTCGACGCCTTGCTGGAGCACCCGGACGTCAAGGCGATCAGCTTCGTCGGCTCGACGCCGATCGCCAACTACATCTACGAGACCGGCGCGCGCCACGGCAAGCGGGTGCAGGCCCTCGGCGGCGCCAAGAACCACATGGTGGTCATGCCCGACGCCGACATCGACCAGGCCGTCGATGCGCTCATCGGCGCGGGCTACGGCTCGGCCGGCGAGCGCTGCATGGCGATCTCGGTGGCGGTGCTGGTGGGCGACGCGGCCGACCGCCTGATCCCCAAGCTGGTCGAGCGCGCGAAGTCGCTCAAGGTGCTCGACGGCGAGAACCTGGCCGCCGAGATGGGCCCGATCGTCACCCGGGCCGCGCACGAGCGCATCACCGGCTACATCGCCCTGGGCGAGCAGGAAGGCGCGCAGCTGCTGGTCGACGGCCGCGGCTTCGACGCGGCGACGGCGGGCAGCGACAACGGCACCGACACGGCCGGCGGCTTCTGGATGGGCGGCACATTGTTCGACCATGTCACGCCGGAGATGCGCATCTACAAGGAGGAGATCTTCGGCCCGGTGCTCGGCTGCGTGCGGGTGGCGGACCTGGCGGCGGCGGTGGACCTGATCAACGCGCACGAGTTCGGCAACGGCGTCAGCTGCTTCACGCGCGACGGCCACGTGGCGCGCGAGTTCGCCCGCCGCATCGAGGTCGGCATGGTCGGCATCAACGTGCCGATCCCGGTGCCGATGGCCTGGCATGGCTTCGGCGGCTGGAAGCGCTCGCTGTTCGGCGACATGCACGCCTATGGCGAGGAAGGCGTGCGCTTCTACACCAAGCAGAAGTCGGTCATGCAGCGCTGGCCGGAGAGCATCGGCAAAGGCGCCGAGTTCGTCATGCCGACGGCCAAGTGAGGACCCGGCCGGCGGCGGCGACGTCGGCAGCGGCGCGGCGGGCGCTCAGGCGTCCTGCCGGATCCAGGCGGCGGCCCGCTCCGCCATCATCAATGTCGGGCTGTTGGTGTTGCCGCTGGTGATGGTCGGCATGGCGCCGGCATCGACCACCCGCAGGCCGGCGATCCGCCCGCCACGGCCATCGCGCACCCGCAGACGCGAGTCCAGCACGGCCGCCGGGTCGTCGTCGGCTCCCATCTTGGTGGTGCCCACCGGATGGAAGATGGTGGTGGCGATGTCGCCCGCGAGCCGGGCCAGGTCCGCGTCGCTCTGGTACTGCACGCCGGGCTTCCATTCCTCCGGACGGTAGGCGGCCAGGGCCGGCTGGGCCGCGATGCGGCGCGTGACGCGCAGCGAATCGGCGGCGACCTGCCGGTCCTCGTCGGTGCTCAGGTAGTTGGGCGCGATGGCCGGCGCGTCGGCGAAGCGCGGACTGCGGATGCGCACGGTGCCGCGACTGGTCGGATTGAGGTTGCACACGCTGGCGGTGAAGGCCGGGAAGCTGTGCAGCGGCTCGCCGAAGGCATCGAGCGAGAGCGGCTGCACGTGGTACTGCAGGTTCGGCCAGGGCTGCTGCGGCGAACTGCGCGTGAAGGCGCCCAGTTGCGATGGCGCCATGCTCATCGGCCCGCTGCGCTTGAACAGGTATTCCAGGCCGATCCTGGCCTTGCCATGCAGCGTGGAGGCCAGCACGTTGAGCGTGGGCGCGCCGGAGATGCGGTAGACGGCGCGGATCTGCAGGTGGTCCTGCAGGTTGGCGCCGACCCCGGGCAGGTCGGCCACGACCTCGATGCCATGCTCGCGCAGCAGCGCGGCCGGACCGATACCCGAGAGCTGCAGGATCTGCGGCGAGCCGATGCTGCCGGCGCACAGCACCACTTCGCGCGCGACGCGCACGCGGACGGTCTCGCGGCCGTTCCAGACCTCGGCGCCGGTGCAGCGCCGGCCGCCGTCGGGCAGTGTCTCGAAGGTCAGCCGGGCGACCTGGGCGCCGGTCCACATGGTGAAGTTGGGGCGCCGCTCGCAGGTCGGGCGCAGGAAGGCCTTGGCGGTGTTCCAGCGCCAGCCGTTCTTCTGGTTGACCTGGAAGTAGCCCACGCCCTCGTTGTCGCCGCGGTTGAAGTCGCTCGAGTGCGGGATGCCGGCCTGCTGCGCGGCCTGCGCGAAGGCATCGAGGATGTCCCAGCGCAGGCGCTGCTTCTCGACGCGCCACTCGCCACCCACGCCGTGGAAGGTGGCGAAGTCGGGGTCCGGGGCGCCGGCGCCGACGGCCGCCGCGGCCCGGGGATCGCCCAGGTAGTGGTCCTCGTGGCGCTTGAAGGCCGGCAGCACGTGCTCCCAGCGCCAGGCGTCGTCGCCGGTGAGCCGCGCCCAGCCGTCGTAGTCGCGGGCCTGTCCGCGCATGTAGATCATGCCGTTGATGCTGGAGCAGCCGCCGAGCGTCTTGCCGCGCGGATAGCGCAGCACGCGGCCGTTGAGGCCGGCGTCGGCCTCGGTGCTGTAGAGCCAGTCGGTGCGCGGGTTGCCGATGCAGTAGAGATAGCCCACCGGGATGTGGATCCAGTGGTAGTCGTCGCGCCGCCCGGCCTCCACCAGCAGCACGCGATGGCGGCCGTCCTGGGTCAGGCGGTTGGCCATCAATGCGCCGGCGGTCCCGCCGCCGATGACGAGGTAGTCGAATGCCGTGGTGTCGCTCATGGGGTCGGTGCGCAATAGGAAGGAAGGGAGCAAGGAAGGGCCGGACCGGGTCGGAACGGGACCGCGACAGTGTGGCCATCGCGGAGCCGCGACGCCAATCAAATCCGCGACCCGCTCCTATAAGCTGCGCCAATAGGAGAAGCCATCCATGAGGGCCATTGCCGATCTGCAGCTGCTGCGCGCCTTCGTGACCGTCGCGCGGGACGGCAGCGTCTCGCGCGCGGCGGCCCACCTGCACCTGAGCCAGCCCGCCGTCAGCCTGCAGCTGAAATCGCTGGCCGAGCAACTCGGGCTGACCTTGTTCCGCCGCCTGCCGCGCGGCCTCGAGCTCACGCCCGAGGGCCTGGCGCTGCTGCCCCGGGCCGAGCGGGTGCTGTCGAGCCTGGCCGATTTCAACCATGCTGCGATCCGGCTGCAGGACGCGGTCGTCGGCACATTGCGCCTGGGGACGATCCTCGATCCCGCCTTCATCCGCCTGGGCGAATTCCTGCGGCGGATGGTGGAGGCCGCGCCCCACGCCCAGATCGAACTGCGTCAGGCCATGAGCGGCGACGTGATCGCGCAGATCGACGACGGCCGGCTCGACGCCGGCTTCCATCTCGATGCCTCGGCCCCGGCCGGCGCGGGTGCGTATGCGGACCGGTTCGCCGTCCGGCTGCTGACGCCCTTCACCTACCGGGTGGTCGCGCCCCCGGGCTGGGCGTCCCGGGTCGCCGGCCAGGACTGGCACGGCCTGGCGAGCCTGCCGTGGCTGTCGACGCCCGAGCAGTCGGTGCACCACCGCCTGCTCGCCGGCGTCTTCGGTCCCGGCTCGCTGACCGGGATGGCGCCGCCGCGCGTGGCCCGGGTCGACCAGGAAGCCTCGATGATCGACCTGGTGAAGTCGGGCATCGGACTCTCGCTGATGCGCGACTCGATCGCCATCCGGGAGAGCCAGGCCTTCGGCCTGGCGATCGCCGATCGCGTCGGGCTGGACTGCGCGCTGACCTTCGTCTGCCTGCGCGAGCGCCGCCACGAACCGGTCGTCGCGGCGGCCTGGGAGGCCCTCGCCAGCGTCTGGGGACCGGCCTGAGCCCGAGCCCGAGCCGCAGGGCCCGGCCGGCCGGTGCCGGGCGACGTGCCGTCCGCGCGCCCTACTTCGCCAGGTGCCGGCGCTGGTCGTAGACCGGCTGGGCCGGCAGGTCGGCCAGGTGGCGGATGTCGGCCCAGTCGACGATCTCGATGCGCTCGGGCCGCATCGGATCGGCCAGGCGGATGCGGCTGACGCCGGCATTGGGGATGTCGCTCTGGCGTGGTCCGTTCAGACCCAGCCCCTGGGCGGTGCGCCAGACCATGTCGAGCACCCCGCCATGCGTCACCACCAGCAGCGTGCGGCCGGCGTGCGCCGCGGCGATGGTGCCCAGCGTCTCGATCACGCGGGCATGGAAGCGCCGGGGCGACTCGCCCTCGGGCATGGCGTGGTCCTCGCGGAATTCGAGCCACTCCTCCCAGGCGCGTGGATGCAGCTCGCGGATCTCGTCGCCGCGCAAGCCCTCGACGACGCCGAAATGCTGTTCGCGCAATCCGGCCAGTGTCACCACCGGCAGGCCGAGCAGGTGCGCGGCCGGCGCGGCGGTCTGCTGGGCGCGCAGCAGGTCGCTGCAGAACAGGTGGTCCACCGCCTCGCCCGCCAGCCGCAGCCCGACGCGGCGCGCCTGCTCGTGGCCGATGTCGTTGAGCGGGATGTCGGCGTGGCCCTGGAAGCGCAGCTCGCGGTTCCAGGCGGTCTCGCCGTGGCGCACCAGGAGGAGCTCGGTGGCGCCGGAGGCGGCGGGCATGGCGGAGGGGATGGCGTCGGATCGGGTCATGGCGTCGGCCATTGTCGGCGGCCCGCGTGACGCGGGTCGGTCGCGGCGATGACGACCGTGCGCGGTCACCGAGAATCGGACCATGACCCGACTCGTCTTCCTGCCCGGCCTGGCCTGCGATGCCCGCCTCTGGCACGCCCAGCAAGCCGCCGTGGCACCGGCCTTCCACCCCGTCGTGAGCGACGTGCACATGCGCCACGACGGCATCGAGGCCATGGCGCGCGCCCTGCTCGCCGAGCACGACGGCACGCTGGTGCTGTGCGGGGCCTCGATGGGCGGGATGATCGCCATGGAGGCCGCGCGCCAGGCGCCCGGGCGCATCGCCGGGCTGGCCCTGCTGGGCACCAGCCCGCGGCCGGAGACGCCGGAGATGTTCCGCCTGCGCGAATCGGCCATCGGCCTGTTCGAGCGCGGAGAGGCGCGCGAGCTGATCGAGTTCAACGCCAACTTCGCCTTCCACCCGGCGCAGGCGGCGGACAAGGCGCTGGTGCGGCGCTACGTGGAGATGGTGCTGGATGCCGGCGTGGCGCAGCTGGTGCGCCAGAACCGCGCCGTGATGCAGCGGCCCGATGCGCGCGCGCACCTGGGCGCCCTGCGCTGCCCGGTGCTGGTGCTGTGCGGCGACACCGATCGCCTCACGCCGCCGGAATGCTCGAGCGAGATCGCCGCCCTCGTCCCGCATGCCGCGCTGCACTGGATCCCGTCGTGCGGCCACATGCTGACGATGGAGAAGCCGCTGCTGGTGAACGCGGCATTGTCCGGCTGGCTGGCGGCGCTGCCGGCCGCCTGAACGACCTCAGGCCGGCGTGGCCATCACCGCGATGCCCTC
>Ga0308164_10001052_pt1 | contig 35366 bp, 28 predicted proteins | sample PhyTR2_FD_201031 | JGI IMG/M metagenome (GOLD analysis project Ga0308164, IMG submission 201031) | Phyllosphere microbial communities from UC Gill Tract Community Farm, Albany, California, United States - DLSLT.R2 | ecosystem: Host-associated > Plants > Phyllosphere > Unclassified | place: USA... | reverse complement strand
CCGTCGACAATGCGGTCAGGGAAGCGGCAAAGGCGGGCAGCGACCTCGAGATCGCGCAGCTCGCGCTGCGCCGCCTGCTCGACGCGCACGGCGCCGTCACGCCGACCACGCCGCTGTTCGTGCATGCGGAGTCGCCCGGCTCGCTGGCCTCGTTCATCGATGCGGCCATGGCGTCGAACGCGGCCTGGAAACAAATTGCAGGCAAGCGCAAACAGGCAGACGGCGCCCTGCAACTGCAGGGCCGGGAATTCAGCCCGACCGTCATCGGGATCGCCAACTATAACCTCAACCGTGGCAGCTCCAGCCGCGCCAACTGGCTGGTCGGGGTGTCGCTCAGCGTCCCGCTGGTCGAGCGCATCGACCGCGCAAAAATGACCGCCGCTGCCCGGCTCGAGCAGCAGCGCGTCGAGGTCGCGGCAGAACAGGCCGGGCGCGATATTCCGACCCTGGCTGAAAGCCAGTGGCGCACCATGGAAGACGCCCGCCAGCGCTACCTGGCGATGGGGTCTGCGATCGAGCTGGCGGCCGAGACGCAGCGCCTGGCGCAGGTGGGGTTCCAGAACGGGCAGGCCACGTCGACCGACGTTGCCGACGCGTCGCTCAACTACACCAAAACATCCCTCGAGCGTGCCCAGGCCGGCTACGACTACGTCATGGCGCTGGCCAAATTGCTGGGCACCAGCGGCGAGCCTGAGCGCCTGAGCGCGCTGTCCCGGACCGCCACGCACATCGTCGACCTCACGAAAGAATAAGCATCATGGCAAAACCTTCCACCAAAGGCCTGCTTGCCGGCGGCACCGGCATCGTCATTCTCGCCCTGCTCGGCTGGGGCCTGTACCTGGCGTTCCAGCCGGTCCGCGATCCGCTCCAGGGCCAGATCGAGGCGCAGGAAATCAATGTGTCGTCGAAGGTGCCGGGCCGGGTTGGCCAGGTCCATGTGCAGCTGGGCCAGCGTGTCGCCCGCGGCGATCTGCTGTTCGAGCTCGACAGCCCCGAAGTGCGGGCCAAGGTGGCGCAGGCCGAAGCCGCGCGCGATGCCGCGCGCGCGACCAGCCAGAAGGTGCAGGCCGGCGCGCGGCCGGAAGAAATCGTCGCCGCGCGCGCCAACTGGGAGCGCGCCGAGGCGGGCGCCAGTCTCGCCAGGGTCACGTTCGAGCGCATCGGGGCGATGTATGCCGAAGGCGTCGTCGCGCGCCAGAAACGCGACGAGGCCGAAGCCCAGGCGCGCTCGGCGAGCGAGCTGGCCACCGCCGCCCGCGCCCAATACGCGCTGGCGCGCCAGGGCGCCCGTGCCGAAGACCGCCAGGCCGCCGAGGCGCAGGCGCGGCAGGTAGCCGGCGTAGCGGATGAAGCAGGCGCCGCGCTCGACGAGACGCGCATCACGGCGCCCGCCGCGGGCGAGGTGACCAAGCTCGCGATCCAGCCCGGTGAGCTGGCGCCGCAGGGCTTCCCCGTCATTACCCTGGTCGACCTGGCCGATGTCTGGGCCGTGGTGGCCGTGCGCGAAGATGCATTCAAGGCGTATGCGCAGGGTTCGGTTCACCAGGCCACCATCCCCGCGCTCAACACACGGGTCCAGTTCAAGGCCACCACGGTGTCCGCCTTGCCGGCCTTTGCCACCTGGCGCGCCGCGCGCCCGGGCGGCACCGATCTGCGCACCTTCGAGGTCAGGCTGCGCCCGACTGCCCCGGTGCCCGGACTGCGCCCGGGAATGACGGTCGTGTTCGATCACTGAGCGCGGCCGATGACCCGATCCGGCAACGCCATCGCATCGTCCTTGCGGCGCGAATGGGCACGCCTGCGCGCCGATCCATGGGATATCGCCATGCTGGGGGCGATCCCGCTCGCGCTCTACCTGCTGACATGGTGGACCTTCTCGGCCGGCGTGGCGCGCGACCTGCCGCTGGTGGTGCATGACCGCGACCATACCGTCGTCTCGCGCAACCTCATCCGCATGCTCGACGCCTCGCCCGGACTGAACGTGGTGCTCGTCGCAGACAACGAGGCCGAGGCGCTGCGCCTGATCCGCGCGCGCGAGGCATTCGGCCTGATGTCGATTCCTGCAGATCTGCAGGAATCGGTGCTTGCGGGCCGGGGTGCCAAGGTCCAGTGGGCCTACAACGCCCAGTTCTCGGCGCATTCGGGCAGCATGACGCGTGACGTGCGCGCCGTGGTGGCCACCCTGTCGGCGGGCATCGAACTGCAGGCGCGCGCGCGCCGCGGCGCCGGCCCCGGCCAGGCCGGCGTGCAGATCGAGCCGGTGCAAACCCGCATCAGCACGCTGTTCAATGAAAACGGCAGCTACATCCCGTCGCTTGCATTGCCGGTAGCCTTTACGCTATTGCATATGTTCGTGACGCTGGCGGCGGTGACGGCGATTGGCCGCGAATTTCGCGCTGCCACGGTGCCCGACTGGCTGGCCGCCGCCCACGGCAAGCCTGCTGTGGCCTTGCTAGGAAAATTGCTCATTCCCTGTGCCTGCTTCGCCGTGCATGCGCTGTTGCTGTTCGTCTTGTTCGGCGTCGTGCTGCGCTGGCCGGTGCAGGGGAGCGCCACGGCCATGCTGGCAGGCACCGCCCTGTTCATCACGGCCTGCCTCGCGCTTGGCGCGGCGATCGCCGTCTTCACCTCATCGCTGCGCGCGGCGCTGTCGGCCAGCGCCTTCATCACGGCGCCCGCGTTCGCGTTCGCCGGCCAGGGCTTTCCGCTGCTGTCGATGCCGCTGAGCGCGCGCATCTGGGCCGAATCCCTGCCGCTGACACACTATCTGCAAATGTTGAACAACACCTGGACCGGGGGCGCGCCGCTGCGCTACAACATGACGCACCTGGCGATCCTGCTGGCCTTTACGCTCGGCCTGGGCGTGGCTGCCTGGCTGCGCCTGGCGCGCCGCATGCACCAGCCTGCCACCTGGGGCAAGCAATGAGCGCCCCGCGCCGCGCCTGGGGCGCGTTCGTGCTGACCTGGCAAGCCATCTTGCGCGACAAGGCGGCGCTGCTGCTGTTTTTCATTTCCGGCATCATCTATTCGTTTTTCTATCCGCTGCCCTATAGCACCGAGACGGTGCGCCGGGTGCCGGTCGCGGTGGTCGACCAGGACCAGTCGGCCCTGTCGCGCCAGCTGATCCGCTATGCCGGGGCGCACCCTGGCCTGGTCGTGGCCGGCGTCAGCACGCGGCCCGAAGATGCGCAGGCGCTGATCTGGCAGGGCAAGGCTGCCGGCGCACTGTTCATTCCCGCCGACTTCAGCCGCAAGGTGCTGGCCGGCATGCAGCCCGAAGTGGAGGTCAGCGGCCACGGTTCCTATCCTTTGCTGAACAAGGTGGTCTTGAACGGCTTGGCCGAGGTTGCCGGCACGGTGTCCGCCGGTATCGAACTCAAGCGCCTGGGCGCATCGACCCCGTCCGGCATGCAGGCCGAGGCGGCGCGCCAGCCGCTGGCCGTCGAGGCGCTGCCGCTGTTCAATGTGCGCGAAGGCTATGCCTCGTATGTCGTGCCGGGCGTCATGGTGCTGGTCATGCAGCAAACCTTTTTGCTCGGGATCGGGTTGTTGTTCGGTAGCTGGTCGAGCGACAAATCCTTCCCTTACGGGCAGGACGCGGCCTCGTATTGCGGCGCCCTGAGTGCGTTCGCGCTGGTCGTGGTGCTCAATGCGCTGTACTTTTTCGGCTTCGTCTTCTGGTGGCAGGATTATCCGCGCGGCGGCAACCTGGCGGGCACGGCCGTCCTGACCCTGCTGTTCGCCTACAGCGTGGCGGCTTTGGGCATGTTGATCGGCATGTTCTTCCGCACCCGCGAGCGCAGCATGCAGCTGCTCGTTGCCACCTCCTTGCCCATCATGTTCCTGTCAGGCCTGACCTGGCCGGCAAGCGCCATCCCGCTGCCGTTGCGCGCACTCGGCGCGCTGTTGCCGTCGACTGCGGCGATCCAGGGCTTCGTCGCCACCAACCAGATGGGTGCCTCGCTGCACGAGGTGCGCATGGAGCTTGCCATGCTGCTTGGCCTGGCGCTGGTGTTCGCGGTTGTCGGCCTGGTCAAATGGAGGCGCATGCCCGCGCGTCGCTAACAGGCGCAGGCGCGGCGCCGTTCAGTCGAGCTTCAGCCAGATCTCGTTGCGCCGCATGAACCATGGCGTCATCGGGCTGTTGTAGCGCGACAGTACCGGTTCGCCCGTCCAGCGGATATCGGCTGCACGCAGCGCCGCCTGGAGTTCGGCCAGGTGCTTGTCGTAATTGGCTTGCGACCAGAAGCCGGAATACCGGATCACCGCCACCTGTGTGGGCGGCACTTCGCGCAGCCTGATGCTTGGATCGAGCGGCAGCGGCGCGTTGTCCATATTGATATCCTTGGGCAGGACGAACTGCACCAGGATGCCGTCAGGACCCGTGCTCTGGGTGACGGGCGCCGTCATGTCCAGCTTGGCCGGGACCGACGCCTGGGTCACAGGGGCGGTCATGGCAAGCTTGCGTTCGCCCTTGTTCTTGCCAAAGATGTAGCCGGCCAAAATGGGAAAGGCGCGGTTCCCCGCATCCTCGGCGGGAGGCGGCATCACCACCTCCGCGACGGTGTAAGCCCCGTACTGGCGAATCTCGAATGTGGGGTAGGACCGCACGATGGTGTAGGCGGGTTCTTCGACCGCGTGGCTGGCTGAGGGCAGCAGCACCAGCGCCAGCCCCACGACGCAGGCAAGGCCAATCAGCTGTCGTGTGCGCCGTGGCCGGGCAATGCGGCGGGATGGTCGGGTGGGGGCAGTCATGGCGTGCTTCCCTGAGGCAGTGAGCATGGCAAGAGCATACACTTTCCACAACGCGGCGCCTGGCCGGCCAGGACACAAGGAGGTCTGGCATTACTGTAGCGCGTCGCGTCTGGCCTCGGGCAGGTTGGCGACCACGAAGTCGGTCGGCGCACATGCCATGAGCGGCCCTGGCCTCGATGCCCCCATTCCTTTGTTAAACCATTTGAAGAACCATCAAAGAACAATCTGAACCATTTACCTCCTCCGAAAACTTCACCGGGATTGGCCTTTACTGATCGCAGCGCGCTCCGGTCAATGATGTAGGTTCGCTTGACGAGACTATCAACAGATATTTTCGATGGCGCGGACGACAAGGCTCGCCCGGCTTCGGTTTGGCATCATCATCCACCGGTCCAGCTTGACATTGCCAATGCGAAGGACGCCGGTGTGGTTCCGGATATCGGCATCGGCTACCGGATCTGTGTCGTAGAAGCCGAGTTTGCGTCGGACCAGATCGATATCCTTGGGTGAACCGGTAAGAAATGACCATCCCTTGCCGACTCCAAATTGTCTTGCATATTCCGCCAATACAGCCGGAGAGTCGAGTTCTGGCCGTAATGTGATCGAGTAAATAAACACATCGCGGCCTGACCGGTCCATGAGCGCCGTCTGCACCTCGCGCAGACGCGCCGTATTGTCCGGGCAGATAGCGGTACACATCGCATACATCATATTAATGACGACAACCTTGTCCTCCAGCAGATCCGAATACAAGCGTCGTGGCTTGCCGTCCTGATCATATAACACGGTATCAGGGAAATACGGATGCGCAGAAGGCGCGTGATCTGGCGATGCAAGCAGCTTACTGGCCACGCCAAATGCTAGTCCTCCTGCGGTTGCAAATAAAAGACGCCTGTCCATGTCTGTCACCTTGTAGGTTTATTTGCCGCGCAACTGCTCAGTCTTCGACGTCAAAACGCACCATCATCGAATGATCTTCATGGATCGTGTTATGACAATGCATCATGTATTTGCCAACGAAGTCCCGAAACTGTACATAGATTGTGACGCTCTCTTCCGGATGCAGAACAAAAACGTCTTTTCGTCCTGCTTCGACTAGCGACGGCGGTCTGCCTCCGCGTGACAACAAACGCCCCTCTTCAAGATGAATATGGATCGGATGATGCCAACCGCCGCTCCCCCCCAGTTCCCAGATTTCTGCAGTACCGCGCTTGACTTTAAACGAGGCTTTTTCAGGATCGAAGACCTCGTTGTTCACCAGCCACACGCCGTTCTCGCGTTTGAATCGAAACTCGCGCCGTTTGGCTACCTCAGCGAAGTTTATTTCTGGCAGTGGCCGCAATTGGCTCGGAACGCGGCTGCTATCGGCGGCGGTACGGTCGACGTCGAAGCGCATCAGCGCATTGCCGGCAAGGTTGAGAATACTTTCAGGTCCCCGGCCCTCGCTCTGCACAATGCGATCCACCAAGTACAATTCGGAACCAATCGCGATGGTTGAGAAATCCATGACAATGTCGATCCGCTCGGCAGGCGCAATCCGTATCGAGGTCGCTTTCAAGGGTGCCGGCAGCAGGTTGCCGTCATTGGCGATAATCCGGAAAGGCAAGTCAGTATTGCCTTTCCGCACGACCAGATCGTAAAAGCGTGACGTACTACCGTTGAGAATGCGGAACCGGTACTTGCGGCTTGCCACCTTGAAAAAAGGTGAAACCTTACCATTCACGGTAAACTTGTTTCCAAGGAAGCCTTCAGTGTCGAACTGGTCGAAAATCAGCAGGCCCCCTGCATCGAACCTCGGGTTCTGGATGATCATGGGGATGTCGTAGACCCCTACGCCGCTGGGCAGGCGCAAGGCAGTCGGTGATGGATCCCGTTCGTTGCCGGAATCTACTTTGTCAAACACAAGGTAGAAAGCGGCGAGCCCCTTGTACACGTTTGCCGCTGTGAAACCTTCACGGTGATCGTGATACCACAGTGTCCCCAAAGCCTCCCGATAATCGCCTGCGCTGTCTGGCCATCGATCGGTACCTGCATATGCATTCGGATAATGGCAATCGTAATACTTGCCAGGTCGGGTCAGTGTAGGCCCAGCGATTGTGGTGCTAAAATAATTCCCGGCAAACCCATCGCTTTCCGACGCCGAATGACCATTGTGCAAGTGGGTCGATATCTCAGGTGAGCCAAAACTATTTACGTCGCGAGGCAGTCTGTTGTAATAACGGACAATCACAGGCTCACCTATCAGCGCGACGATCGTTGGACCGGGGTATTTACCGTCGTAGCCCCAAATCGTCTGGGTAGGCAGGTGCGGATGGAATGTATGCATCCCTTGCTTGACGATGATTGAATAGGTTTTTTGGTAAGGAAACCTGTTCCACGCCTGGTGCCGGTCACGCCCCGCCTCGTCGGCATGGGGGTATTCCTGCGGCGGCGGACTAAGCTCTACCGGCAGTTTGGGACGATACACCGGGAGTGCTTCAAGATACGGTACGGTATACGGAGGCGTGATATCTGCGCCGCTGACGTCGAGTGAACGCGACGCAATCAGTCCAGATCCTCCTGCTGCAGCACCGAGTTTGAGGAATTCGCGACGTTTGGGCGTGAGAACTCCTTTTTCTGTGGATCTCTGCATGTCGACACCCTTGGCTGTTAAAGTTTTATAGCGTCTGTCTTCGAAGGCTTGGCACCTCTGAAATTCTTCAGACGACTTAATGCCATGCCCCTTTTTTACTGCTTGATTAATTTATTACAAGTAATTGAAAAACATTGATTACAGTATTCCCTGCCCAGATTGCATATTACTCCATCGCTGACAAAAATCTACTTTTATTGAAGTCTATTTTTCGGGGTTGAGTTTCATGAGAATGTAAAACACCCTGGCATGGTTCGCCAAACTACGTTTCCCTACTATGATTAAAAATCGAAACTCTAAGGAATGTTTTTCTTTATATCATCCTTTAACTTAATTAAAGAAATTAAGCTAATTCGTAAATGCTCAAAAATGAGCAACGCATATCGAAATTTTTTGTGCTTGCGATGAAGTTTTGCGAAAATTCTTTGCTGCTCTGTAGAACCTATTTCCATCGTGAATTTTTCAGGTATCTGGTTGACGGCCTTAGTTTAAAAAACGTAAAAATCGGGCTTTCTCTCCTGAGGATGCCCCTGGCGTGGTATTTTCGCCGCAGTCTGAAAATATCCCTTAATAGAGCAAAAAACCTGGGTCAGGAATGTCCCGCGCACTGACAATGTCGAGCTTCTCCAACTGTCCTGCTGCCTGTATGTCGTCTACGGCCAGTGCTGCCAAAACATGCTTACGGAGCGCGGCAAATACGGGTGAAGATGGATCAAGTAAGCCTGCCTTGCAGCGCTTGGGGACATTCACTGCACTCTCCACACGGCACCATTACAAACAGAAGCACATTTGGCCTTTGCGCACACGCGCACCGGCCTGCCACCGCATCAGGGGCGGCAGGCGCGAGACGAACCACGCGACATCGCTGCGTTCGGTCCACAAGGTAGAGGAACCCCTTTTGGCGCTATTTCAACGCCGGCTGCGTACCGAAAACGACTGCACCGGGAACACGGGGCCGGCGTCGTACTGCAACCAAGCCTGCCAGACCAATCCCGAGGCTCAACAGCGTAGCCGGTTCAGGCACTGGTGCGTCTTGCAGGCCGCTGATGCGCGCCTGGCGCGCGTCCAGAATCTCGAAAGGGCTCAGCAACGACAGGTTTCTCAACAGGGTGCCGTCCGTGGCATCCACACGGAAAAAGTTATTGCCATTGCTGAGCTCAAGGGTATAAATGGCCATTTCCCCATTAAATCCGAACGCTGTGATATCGGCGAACCGACCCGCTGGGTTACGAGGCACGACGGGCATACGGAAATTCAGGAACAACGAGGTAAAGGCGCCGTTTTGAACACTGACGTCAAGTAGCCGGAAGCTGCCGTCCTCTCCGGTCACTTGCGGTGTCATCGGCGGAGTTGCGCTTGGATTGTCGGCAGCTATCAGCGATTCATTACTTGAGTAATCGACGAGGTACCGGTCGTTGACAGGGCCCGCGCCTGCGGTACCGGTGACCGTGGTGGATGGCCCGGTATCGCTCGGTCCAGTATTGAACCGAACGGCAAACACGCCATTTCCGACGCCGGGCACTGCTGCCGGCTCCGAAAAAATGATGCCGGCCGAGGCTAGCTGTATGCTCGCCGCAGATAGCACGAGAGCGACGACGACTTGTCTGGCTTTGCAAAAATAATAATTTTTCATGATGCCTCACTTGGTTGAGAATGATGTCGACCAAGCACAGGACAACTGTCCCGTGCCGGCCACAGGGGTGTCGCTACAGCTACAACAAGACGCCTTTAGACAGCCAGTACGAAGTCGGCCATGGTCATTGAAGACAGATCGCCAAGGCCCTGAAGCAAGATCGAGCCACCTCCAACGATCTGGATTTGTATGCTGGTGTTGTTGTCCACCAGCGTAAGTTGCACTTTTGACGCGAAATTAGCCTCTGTGATACCGAGTGCAACAAGATCGATCCGGTCCTGGCCGCCGTTCGGATTGGCATCGAATCCGGATATCGTGTCAGCGCCAAACGCGTACACACTGAACGCGAATGCATCAGAACCGTTCCCCCCTTGAAGAACATCGTTACCAGCGCCACCGTCAAGACGATCGTTGCCATCCATGCCACGGAGAATGTCGTTGAGACCGCCCCCGATGATGGTATTGCCGAGTTCATTGCCTACCAGTGTTGCAGCAGCGCCGGAATGCAGCAGGTCCTCGAGGTTGGCACCGAGCGTATAACTCGTCGCCGTCGACTGCACCGTGTCAGTGCCTTCGTCAGCCACTTCCACGATCACGTCCGACGTCTGATTGACCTTATAGGCGTCGTTGCCCTTGCCACCAGTGAGGGTATCTGCGCCGGCGCCGCCGTCCAGCACGTCATCGCCGTCACCGCCGGTGATCTGGTTGGCCTGGTTGTTGCCGGTGCCGGTGAAGTTGCCGGTACCGGTAAAGGTGAGGTAGTCGACATTGTTGGCCAGCGTGTACGCCAGCGCGGTCGACCTGACGGTATCCAGGCCTGCGCCAGCTGTCTCCACGATCACGTCTGCGGTCTCGTCGACGATATAGATGTCGTTGCCTGCGCCGCCCATCAACTGGTCGGCGCCAGCCTTGCCGTCGAGGGTATCCGCGCCGGTGCTTCCGATAATAATATTGACAAGGGCGTTGCCATCGCCCAGGAAGGCAAGGTTGCCGGTGTAGGTCAGGTTCTCGACGTGGTCGAACAGCGCATAGCTGGTGAGGGTGGTTCTGATCAGGTCGGTGCCGCCGTTGAGCAGTTCCACCACGGCGTCGAGCGACTCGTCGACAGTGTAGGTATCGTTACCGCTGCCGCCGGTCATGCTGTCAATGCCGGCCCCGCCATCCAGGAAATCCGCAGCCCCCGCACCTGTGATCCGGTTGCTTAGTGCATTGCCGGTCCCCCTGAACACCTGGCTGCCGGTGTAAAGGAGATTTTCCAGGTCGTCGCCGAGTACATAATTCGCCAGCGTGGTGCGGACGGTATCGTCACCCTCGCCAAGCAGCTCGACAATGGCGTCGCCCACGTCGTTGACCACATAGGTATCGTCACCATTGCTGCCAGTCATGCGGTCGGCGCCCGTGCCGCCATCATGCACGTCGTCGCCTGTGCCGCCGAACAAGATATCGTCGCCAATACCGCCGGTGAGCTTGTCATTGCCGGCCCCGCTGCGCAGTTCGTCGTTGCCGGCGCCGCCGTCGAGGATGTCATCGCCGTCGCCGGCCACGATCAGGTTGGCACCTGTGTTGCCGGTGCCGTTGAAATTGCCAGTGCCGGTATAGCGCAGGATTTCGACATTGTTCGCCAACGTGTAAGTCGCCACGCTGGCATTGACGGTATCGTTGCCCGCACCAGTCCCTTCGACGACGATGTCGCCCAGATCCGAGAGGGTATAGGTGTCATTGCCGACGCCGCCAACCAGCCGGTCTATACCTGCGCCGCCGTCGAGCATGTCGTTGCCGGCGCCGCCTGTCAGCGTATTGGCCTTTGATGTACCCTGGCCGGTAAAGTTGCCACCACCGATGAACATGAGATGTTCGACGTTGCCGAGTTCATCAAGCGCGTAATTGGTCAGCGTCGTATGGATGATGTCGGTGCCTCCACCATCCAGTTCAGTGACGACATCGCCCGTGTTGTCGACCGTGTAAGCGTCGTTGTTCGCTCCGCCTATCATCTCGTCGGCGCCGGCACCACCATTGAGCGTATCGTTCCCGTTGAGGCCCACAAGGCGGTCATTGTTAACCGTGCCGCTCAGCGTCTCGCCAAGGTTGGTGCCGATGACCAGGTCGCCGACGCCCTTGGTCGGCGCCGAAATCACTGTGCGCGCAATGCCTGCCGCGTCGGTGAATGTGGCGACGACGCGCAAGCTCATGCCCACATGCGCCTGCGCTGGCGTGAACGTGGGCAATGTGGCACCGGCGATATTCGTATAGTCGCCCGTGCTCGCGCTCTGCCACTGGAACCTGATGGCCGATTCGAGAATGCCACTGAACAGTGCAATTTCTCCCGGCAGCGCAGTCAGCACCTGGCCTTCGAGCGGCGTGCTGTCGCTGATCTTCGGCTCGCCGGTCAGGTTGACAAGATGATCGGTGAACTGCAGCAGTTCAACATTGCGGATCTTGTCCGTACCATCGGCCTGGGTGCCGCGCAGGTGGGCAACAGTCCAGGTGCCGTCGGCGTTGCGGCTCAGGTCGTAATTGGAATAAAGGTCCGAATAAACGGCCGTGTCGGTATCGCTCTTGGCCGCCGGGTCAGTGATGATCTCCCGGATGATCCGGAGCTGGCCCGGGTTGATCGTCCCGTTCAACATGTCCGTCTTGAGCTCGCTGATACTGTCGACCGACCGGATTTCGACGTCGGGATCGGTTGCGCTGCGTACGCTGACCCGCACATTCAGCCAGGCATCGCCATCGATCAGGTCGTCACCAGCCTTGCCAATGAAACGGTCGTTGCCGTTGCCCCCAATCAGGATATCCCCTCCGTTGACCGGATCGAACACCACCGCTTCGCCATTGGCCACCGCCGCCACGCCAAGGAGCTGCTGGAGCCCTGCAATCATCGCCACGTCTTTTTGCAATAGCTTGCTGTCCGATAATGGGCCGTTCAGGATGCCGCCTGGCTCACCGGCCGTGCCGGTCGGCCGGATCGTACCGGTCAGCACGTCGTCATACTTCCAGCCGGACAACCCCTCGACCGAGTCGAAACGGTCGCGCAGGATGAACTGGTCCTGTTCGAAGAAGACGGCAATACCAAGGTCCGAGTTGGCGCCGACGGGGTCGCCCTTGTGGATGGCCCAGTCGAAACCGAGCATGCCGTTGCTGCGCTGAATGCCGGGTCCCTGCACCATGATGTCGTTGCCCGACTCGCCGTCATAGTCGGTGTCGTTTCCCTGTCCATTCAGCACATCGTGGCCGATAATGTCGCTGTTGAAGAACAGCTGGGAGTTCTCGCCCGACAGGCCATCGAAGCCTTCGCCACCTTCGATCCAGTCGTCGCCCTCATTGCCCATCAGGCCGTCGGAACCGGGGCCGCCCAGCAAAAAGTCATTGCCTTCGCCGGCGAATATTTCAGTAAAGTCGGGGCCGACGATGAAGAAGTCCTGCCCGGTGCCGCCAAAGACGATGTCGTTGCCGGCACCATTGCTGATGACGTCGTTGCCGGCGTCGCCGCGCAGGAAGTCAGCCGCGCCTGCAGGCGTGCCGTGGTCTTCGATGATGTCGTCGCCGTCGCCGCCATGTACCTGATCGGCTTCGTCGCCGCCATCCAGGTGGTCGTTGCCGCCGTCACCCCATAAGGTATCCATACCGCGGCCGCCCATCAGCGTATCGTTGCCCGCTGTACCACCCAGCACGACGTGGTCCGGACCATCGTAGGCATAGGCCAGTACGCCGCCGTCGGCATGACCGTCGCCATTCACATCGGCGCCCGGACTTACCCGTGTGACGAGCGAGTTGATTGCATTTAGGACTTCGTTATTGCGGGTCGGATCGCCGTTCAGGATGGTGCTGCCTTGCACTGCAATTCCGGTGCGTTGGTTGGCCTGGTCCATTTCCAGGATATAGCTTGGCGTGCTGAACAGCAGCCCAGGGAGATGTGTCGTGCTGTCCGCATCGCCCAGGTCGCTGTTGCGCATCACTATTTTGGAAAACAGGTTGCTCTCGAGTTCATTCAGAAGGTTGAGGCCCTGGGTCCGGCTCAGGTAATAGAAACGGTCGCCATTCTGCAGATTTTCCATCTGCGCTTCAAACACGAAGTTGAAGGTCGGGGCGAGCATGCCGCCGAATTCGAGTTTGGCTTCGGCCAGCCCGCCGATCCAGAAGTCGACATCGTTCAGGCCGGTTTCAACGTTTTTCCACGAGCCGGTGCCATTCAGAAAGTCGAGCCGGTCGGCAGGCGCATTCTCCTTTTCCGAATCTCCAGTGATGTTGATGTCGTTCATCACCAGCAGTGTTGCCGCCGCACGCTTGCCGGCCAGGGTAGTTTCGTTGGTTATTGTCTCGTGCGTGCCGTACGAGGCGATAAAGTTAATAATAGACGCAGGATTCTTCAGGTGCGGAGCGAGGTCGGCCCAGCTGGTATAGGGCTTGAGCTGAGCGTCGCCGCTCATCTCGAAGAATGCGGCGCGCGCTTCGTTGAAGCTGGGTTCCCCGCTATCCCGTCCGCGTGCGATGTTCAGCGCGGCCAGGTCGAGTGGAAGCCCGACCAGGTTATTGCGCAGCGCTCCAGTGACGAACTCGTCGATTTCGTTGCCAACCTGGCGCGACATGCCGCGGATAATGTCAGCGATTGCTGTAGCTTCACCAGCCTCGCCGCCTGCGCGGTTGAATTCGACCGGATTAAGAAAAGCCTGGATCAGGCCAATGTCCTTATTGTTGAGATCGCCATCGAGCCGGGACACGGTTTCGGTGAGCATCGAGTGACCGAAGCGGTAGACCACATTCGCAAACTCTTCCATGATCGCCGGGTTGATGTCGGCCGAGTGCGAGAACACGAACGGCTCGATACTCGGCTGTACTGCGCGCGCGAACTCCTCGAAAACCATGTGTTGATATTGCATCTCGTTGACGAAACGCCCTGCCTGAAACAGGCGTTCGCCGTCCCACTGCAGCGATGCGAGCGCCGTCGGGGTCACCGGCATGGAGGATACGTCCACGGCCAGCCACTCGTTGAGCATTGCCAGGTCGCCGCTAGCGAGGATTGTCTGCTTGTACTGGTCTACCAGACGGTTGTGCTCGGAGTGGAAGACCGCATGAATGGCGGTGAGGCCGATGTTTTCGTTGCCGCGGCCATCGCCGTTGGAAAAGTGGCGGTCCAGCAGTTCGTCGTCATAGTAGCCGGGCGGCGCAACAGCGCTGGCACTGCCGACTATCGTGTCCAGGTCCGGCAGGAGCTTCAGTTCTGGCGTACCCGGATCGTGATCGTGATCATAGGTACCCGGTGCCGAAGAGTGGGCCACATCGATCAGGAATTGATGTCCAGTACGGATGGTGTCTTGCGGAATTGCTATACCGCGTCCGCCATTTGCCGCCGGATCGCCCTCCACTAGGCCGCTGGCGGTCGCGATCTGGACAAAACCATTGGGTCCGGGCAGGAAGTTGCCGTAGGGGTCAGTTGCCAGCAGCGGTACGTTGAACACATCGTCATCGGTCAGCTGGATGCCAAGCTTGGCAGCAGCCTGGGCCTTGACTTCGCCCCAGTTGCCCCCGCCGAACGCCCCCGTCAGCAGTTTGCCGGTCGAAACAGGATTACCATCGATCATCGAATATTCACGCAGGAACACCTGGTGCGACGGATGCGAGGTGTAGGTCTGGTTCTGGTCGATGAACGGTGTCGTCGTATTGGTATGGCCAACCGTGTCGTCGTCGGTGCCCAGCACCCCATCGGGACCGGGCAACGACGTGTTCGCCGCCCGCGACAGGACCATGAAGTTGGCGTGTCCTCCTTGCACGTACAGCGGATCCTGTGGATCAAGCGGGACGAAGACCGTGCCACCGCCTTTGGAAATCAGGTCCAGCCCGTGGTCGAAGAACTGGCCGAACAGGGCCATGACGCCGGTGAACGGCGGCGACAGGCCGATGTCGGGGGAAAGGTTCGGAATGTACAGCGTGCCGTTGTCAGTCACCACCGTATTTTGTCCGGGGTAGGTGCTCTCGTCCGCACGCTGATCTGCCGCCGCCACGGCCGCCGGATTACGGTTACTCTGGTCGACGATCAGATTGCTGATCATGCGTGGCGTGGAGTCGAAGACCACGTTTCCCGGCATGGTCTGCGCATAACTCGTGACCGGACCGGCTTGCGTGTCCTGCGGTCCGTAGAAGTACTGTGGCTTGCCCTCGGCGGACATGAATTCGGCAGGCACCAGGCGTGGCATGATTTCATCGGCCGCGCCCGAACGTTCCATCCCTGGCAGCAGGTTATTCCATGAGCCATCGACTGTACGCAAGCCGTACGGCAGCAGCGCACTTCCGACCAGCGCCGGCAGGTTCTGCATGTTGCCGGTAGCCGGGTTAACGCTCGCTTCAGCGATCTTGATCTGTTTCAGGATGAAATTCAGGTCATCAAACGTAACGTTGAAGCCATATTGCGAATTTGACGTCGTCATTTGAATACTCACTTTCAGGAGTTGGTTCGTCGTCTTTTGAAAGCAGCGTCACACTGATTGATGTTTCTGGTAAAAAAGCCACGCTTCCATATCAGATATACGGTGTGCTGTCGCACATCTCCTGCTTCGCACAGATTGCGCAAAACAGGCATGACGAGGCCGTCACCGGTCTGACCGGCTAGCGGGAAGTGCAGTAGATAAGATGCAAGGCGCCAAGCGAAGCGTGTGGCGATTTAATAGCTGGAGGAATCAGCTAAGGTTGCCAATGCTTGCCACCTGCCTGTTGAAGGCCCGATGAGATTACCAACATCGCTCCATTCGGCACTTTAATGGCGTTGCGTCCCAATAGGGCGCGCGATATCGGTGCCGGAGACTGAATCCGTATCGTGAAGGTCGACCCTGTGCCGTAACATGTCGAATAAACGACGTGCGAGGCAACAGCTTGCTATCACTGGCGAGGAATTGAAATAGCTGAGCGATTCCAGACTTTGCAAGCGCGGAGTAGCACAAGAGCCCAACGTCAGTATTGCTTATCCGGCGAGGGCATTTTCGCCAGACGGATAGCAGGGCGTACTTTTCACGCCCCGGAATAAACAACGCTCCCACGGCCATGAAAAGATAAACAGAAGAAACTGTCAGAGGAATCGCAGGCACTGCGAATCGAATTGTTCTACAGCTGGCTGCGAAGACGTTTACCACAGCGATCCAAGAATGCCCGGTTTTATTTCTTGGAGTAGATAGTTCGGTTTTCTCAGGCACGAACATAGCCCTGTCTAAAGACTTATCCATTCCCAACCCCTAATTTTGGCTACATCTTTTTAAAAAGATATTTTATTTAGCTGGAGAAACATAAAGTACTGAAGAGGTCGTTTGTCTGTAAATACATAGTACGATAACTGCATAAATTGTTGTAATTATTTCTTCATTTGTAGCGTATTTGCACAGCGTGATGAAATATCTACAAAAACAGCATTTATTGCATTCGTTCAATGCCAGCCGAATAACCAATAAGCAAAATGTGATCTTCGACGCCGAGTTTCCCACCGAGAAGAAACAGATCCGCCGCGCTCGCTTACGGGCCAGATCGAGATTGTGACGCCATGGCCGCTGCCGGTGGCCGCGGTGCTGCGGTGCTACCTGAACGGTGAGAAACGCGGTCGGCGAATGCATCAAGGATTCGATTTACGACAGCCAGGCCATTCGCGGCTTTGTCGGCATCAATCCGACGCACGAGTCGGCACCGCACGCAACTGCATTCATAGCCCGTACATCTGGACAAAGCCTTACGGCGTGCCTGAAGTCGACTGCACGGCGGTGGATTCCCAAGCCGATGCAGATGCGTTGACTGAAGGCCGATATCGTTTCGCAGTTGTACGCTTGCTTTCAGCTTGCGCAAATCGCGCCGTAGACGACTTGTGCAACGAAGCTGATGGAAATGGACAGTCGAACGATTCGGTCGAGACATCGCTGACCGCTGCAGTTTGTTTCGCTTAGCTACATGGGCCGGATACGAGGACTACGAGCCCCACAAGCAAAAACGCCAACCAGTGATGGTTGGCGTTGCGTGAACGATATTCTTGGCGGCTTGGTGAGGAATCGAATCACCGACACAAGGATTTTCAATTTTCGCGCGGCGCTGTATCCCCACTATCGATTTGCTAGACCAGGCCTGACGGCCTGGTCCGGAGACAGCGCGCTCCACTGCCCAGGCGAGTCATGGCGCAGCCGAGAAGGAAGCGTGAGATGGAAACTTTTTGTGCATCCACTCACGGTTCAGCTGTAACGCGGTGACGACGTCCTGCGGCAAGCTCTCGAGAATGGCCGGATCGTCGCTCGGTGTATCGGCCAGCAGGCTGGCCAGGTGGATGATGGCACCGAGTTTGCTGAACGGGTGGGCGGCCATTGGATCGGATGCACTTTCTAATGCGTTCACAATGACGACTGGGAAATTCCAGCGACGACAAAGTTCGGCGGTAATGTGCCCTTCCGAAAAGCCCAGCAGTCGCGTCTCGCGTTCCCACCGTCCGCCCGGCAGGTGCGGCTGCTCCTCGATTGCGGCAAAGGTTGCCGGCGCCGCCTGGTAGATCAGCAGTTCGCCAAGCCGCATCATCATGCCTGCGAGCCAGGCATCCTGGCCATCGTCGCCCAAGCAGACGGCCAGCCATTTGGCGTAGCCGGCGCAGGCCATGCTGCTTTTCCAGAATTCGTCGCTATCGAGGCCCGGCAGGTCCGGGAAAGTTTCGGCGAAGCAGGCAGCCAGGGCCAGGGTGCGCACGTGCCCAAGGCCCGCCATCGCGATGGCATCGTCGAGTGACGTTACACCACGCGCAGCGCCGAAGCGGGCGCTATTGGCCAGGCGCATCAGTTTGGCGGTGAGGGCGGGGTCGCGCGCAATGATCGCGCTGATTTGAGTGGCCGACGCATCCTCATCATCGAGGGTTTTGATCAATGCGTGGGCGACTTCTGAAATGACGGGCAATTTTACTGCTTGAAAAAAAGACGATAACTCGCTCATGACGATTCTCCAACGGAACATCGCCGCTGCGACAGGTTGACGGTCGCGCGATGGAATGACATTGAAATTTCACGATAGCATAGTTGTTTCTCTTGGGAACTGGTCAGGGAAATTATTTCCTGGACCGGACACAAGGATAGCGGATGCCAGAAAGCCCGCTTGGTCTAGTCTATGCGGTAAGGACCTTTGGGGCCAGCACCGCCTCGATAACGCAGACGATTTTCTGGGGGGGGCAGATCCAGTGTCGCGGGATGCGGCGAGGAAAAACGCCCCGTGTCGTTACTGAAAAAGGGCCCGAAATCCGCTGCGAATTTTTTTGAACACGCTGCCCGAACGTGGTTTGCAGCGCCAATATCGATATCGCCGCCCGCGACACCAAAGCCTTCTCTCACCATCTTCGTGCCAAGCATGGAGCCCCACCATCGGTGGGGCAGGTATTTTCATCCATGTGCTACGGAGTGTTCACAGCTAAATTAGCCATGGCTCACTGGTACGTGCACTTTGTCGCCCCTTGCTTTCGCGATTTAATGATCGCGTGCCTCTTCATCGATTTTCGAGCTGGAAGCTGTGTCGCGCATAAACCAGCAAACGACCAGCGTGCAAGCAATAACGCTGGTGACGTACCAGTAGAAGCCGCTTTCCAGATTGACCGACTTGAACCACAGTCCCACATATTCTGCCGTCCCGCCGAATATGGAGACAGCGACTGCATACGGTACGCCAACGCCAGTGGCACGAATGGATGCGGGGAACAGCTCGGCCTTCACCAAGGCGTTGATCGACGTATAACCCGAGACGATGAGCCAAGCACATGCGAGCAAGGCAAATGCTTCCCATGGGCCGGACGCATTACGGATAGCGGTCAACAAGGGCACTGTAAAGATCGTTCCAAGCAGCGCAAAGGCTACCAGAAGCGGACGGCGGCCAATCCGGTCCGAGAGCGCGCCGTACAGCGGCTGCAGGCACATGGCGAAGAGCAGCGAGCCGGCGGAGACGGCAGTGGTTTGGCCATCGGTAAGTCCAACCGAAAGTCGCAGGAACTTCTGCATGTACACGGTGTACACGTAGAAGGCCAGGGTACCGCCCATCGTTAGCCCGACAACCAGCAGCACCTCTTTTGGATGCTGTGCCAACTGCTTCAGACCGCCCATCTGCTTGCCTTTCTTGCGCGCGGCCTCGAACGACTGGGTTTCGGGCATGTCGTGGCGCATCAACAGCGCCACGAGAGCAAGCAGGGCCCCGATCACGAACGGAATACGCCAGCCCCATGCACGGAGTTGTTGATCGTCGAGAAAGTAGTTTTGCAGGACCAGCAGCAGGACCAATGCCAGAAGCTGGCCACCGATCAAAGTGACATACTGGAAGCTTGCATAAAACCCCCGTCGTTTTGAATCTGCCATTTCGGACAGATACGTCGCGCTTGCACCATATTCACCCCCCAGGCTGAGGCCTTGCAACAGACGCGCCAACAGCAAAATGCATGGAGACAGAATGCCCGCCGTGGCGTACGTCGGCGCACAGGCGATCAGCAGGGAACCCGCGCACATCAGCAGCACGGACGCCATGAGCGCAACCTTGCGGCCATGCCGATCACCGAGATGACCGAAAAGGACACCACCAATAGGACGCACGAAGAAACCTAACGCAAAAATGCCCGCAGTGGACATCATCTGGGCAGTGGGATCTTGCGAAGGAAAGAATGAGTTTGCGAAATACAATGAAAAAGCGGCATAGCAGTAAAAGTCGAACCATTCGACCAGATTGCCTGACGAACCAACGAAGATAGCGCGCAGCCTCGCGCCGGAAATTTTCTCGACGGAGTGAGGGAGGGAGGTGCCACCCGGCTTGCTTGTGACTGTGTTCATGGATTGTCTCCTTTATTATGAAGAGTCACAGTGTGGTCATCCACCTGGCGTCGAGCATCCGCAATTCCATCGTGTGCTTCTGCGTAGAATTACGGATGGATTTTTATGCGGTTCGTGCAACCGTTAATGTCCGCTGTTCAGAGAGTTATAGTCTGCGATGGGAATCTGGTTGAACCGACGTCGAGTGTTTTACTTCTTCGCAGCGATTGGCGCGATCATGTTGATCGTCGCCTCGGGACGCTGGGCCGAACGGCTTGAGCTGGAGGTCAAAACCAACGCACTGCGGCAGGCTGCAGCAGCGCAAGCGCTGGGTCTGAGGGGGCTGGTAGAGAAGCATGATTTTTTACCCCACGCAGCCGCGCGCCATCCTGATGTGCATGATTTGCTGCGCGCGCCTGACGATTCCATGTTACGAAGCAGAGTCAACGATTATTTCGCTGACATGCAACGAACGACTGGTGCTTCTGCGCTGTATTTAATCAACGCCGCAGGACTGACAATCGCTACCAGCAACTGGAATTTGCCGTCGAGCTTTCTCGGCCACTCGTATCATCAAAGGCCGTATTTCGAAGATGCAATGCGGGGAAAACGCGGCATATTCTACGGGCTGGGTATGACGACGGGTCAGTCAGGATTATTCATCGCCGAACCTGTCACGTCGGCTGGCAAGATTCTTGGTGTCGTCGTTGTTAAAATCAGTTTGGAGCCACTACAGAGCACTTGGATCGCCAGCAGTGATCCCGTCATGTTGCGAGATCGCCATGGCATCGTTTTCCTGAGCAGTATTCCGGACTGGCTGTTCCATAGCAAATCCGCTGTCTCTGCTGCCAACGTGCGCTGGATCGCGGAGCACGTTCAATATGGCAATCGAAACCGTTTTGACGTCTTGCCATGGCGCGTCGAAGCATCACGAGACATGGATAGTTTTGTCCTGCGCACGACGCTGAAGGGGCAATCCGCAAGGCTGCTGGCAGTGGATACGCCTCTGCCCGAACTGGGGTGGACGCTGACGGTCACGTCCAGTATGAAGGAAGTGATCCAGGCACGTGAGGCAGCAGTGATGCTCACGGCACTCATCGTCACGCTTGTTTTTGTCGGCACCCTATACTGGCGCCTGCGAGAAAACCGTTTCGCAGAACAACAATCGGCGCGGGTGGAGCTTGAACGCCGCGTCGAAGAGCGCACCCGTGACCTGCAAAAGGTACACGCATTCCAAAAAGCCATGGAGAACTCTCTGCTTGTCGGCATGCGGGCACGCGATCCCGAAGGCAAGATCATCTACGTCAATCCTTCCCTTTGTGCCATGACCGGATATAGCACTGAAGAACTGCTTGGGTGCCGGCCGCCCTATCCTTACTGGCACCCCGATGACCTGGAAAAACAGGCACGAGAGAGCGCTGCTGCGCTGCAAGGGCAGGCGACCCCACACGGATTCGAATCGCGGATTCGGCACAAGGACGGACACGATGTGATCACAATGGTCTACACCGCCCCGCTTGTCGATGCACAGGGGCTGCACTGCGGCTGGATGAGCTCTGTCGTCGACATTACCGAGCAAAAGCAGGCTGAAGCCCGTCAGCGCGAGCAAGACCTGCGACTCCAACGCAGCGCCCGGCTGGCAAGCATCGGCGAAATAGCATCCACTTTGGCCCATGAACTCAATCAGCCATTGATGGCGCTTTCCAATTTTGCCATCGCAGCACGGGCGCTTGCTGCGCAGGGATCGTCCGACATGCTTGCTGACGCGCTGAACGAGATCGTCGGCCAGTCGACACGCGCCAGTGAAATCGTCAAGCGAGTACGTACTTTTATTAATCCGCAACGGGCGCTTTATGAGAAGGTATCTATCCTGGCCATCATCTCCCACGCAGAAATGCTGTTGAAGCCGGAATTGCAGCGTAATGGCGCGTACCTGTCCATATCGCCAAGCGATTCTGGCGCATTGGTACGGGGAGACCAGGTTCTGCTCGAGCAAGTGATCGTAAATCTGATTCACAATGCCGTCCAAGCCATCTGCCATCTTCCGGCGCAGTATCGCTGCATCGAACTGGCCGTCGAGCATACCGGGCAGGCGGTACGTCTTACCGTTTCAGACCAGGGTCCTGGTATTCCGATCGAGCGCCTGGACCAGGTTTTCACACCTTTCTATACCAGCAAGCCAAACGGCCTGGGACTCGGGTTAAGTATCTGCCGTACGATTGTCGAGGCCCACGGCGGTACCATCACTGCCGAAAACTGCGCAGGCCGCGGTACTGCATTTTCTGTGACGCTACCAACTGTATGATGAAAGATATTCCACTTACCCTCTACGTCGTCGATGACGATGAAGCGCTACGCAGATCCCTGCTACTGCTCCTGTTTTCACAAGGATTGGCGGTGCAGGCGTTCGACTCTGGCGAGTCATTTTTTGATGCGATCGATATGCGTCAACCCGGCTGTGTGATACTTGATTTGAGAATGGGCGGCATGAGTGGCCTGTCTGTCTTTGAGCGGCTATCGGCCGAACATAGTCCACTTGTGACATTGTTTTTATCGGCTCATGGCGACATCTCGACTGCATTGGAGGCAGTGCGGCGCGGCGCTTACGATTGGGTCGAGAAGCCAGATACTCACCAACTCCTGGAAAAGCTTCCAGCGGCTATAGGACTTGCCCGATCCCGCGCCCAGGCGCTGGGACAATGGGCGCAACTAACGCCTCGCGAACGCGAGGTCGCTCGCTTGGTTAGCGTTGGCGAACAGAACAAAAAAATCGCGCTCGTTCTCGTTCCCCCATGTAGTTCACGTTCCGTCGAAACCCACCGGGCGAATATCTTCAGTAAACTGAACTGCCAAAATGATAACGAGCTGGGTCGTTGGTTGGCAGCACATCCCTGGCTCGATTAACTGATAGCGTCCACTCGTTGTGCACGCTCACGACTATCGTTAAGCAGTCATTTTGTATGGGGTTTGGAATATGTCGGCACGCGTTAAATTATTCGACAACACCATACATTGCTACCACATTTTCTGGACGTGCTTGGGAACCAAGATGCCATGACAGCTACTCAGATAGGGGCAACGTACTACGCTTAAGGGATTAGCGTAGCGCGTGATGACCACGCGAGACTGGCAACCAAGGAACCCACATGTATTCCAATTCGAACAGTTATCAACTTTCCTGCTCGGGCAAAACAACTGGCTGGGACTCGCATGACAACAACATCAACGGTACGAACGTTTTCAACATGACGCCGGCTCAAGTCTCCGTGCAGGCCGGTGACGTTGATGACTTCAGTCAAATTGTCAGCCACCCGCAATTCGATCCTGAAAGGATGGGGTGCTTGACGGTATTTTTTCAAATCTGCCGCGAAACCTTGCCCGATCGTTATCAAGTATTCATGCTGTACTTCAACACCGAGTTTCGAAAAAACTTTCGCTTCGATGCCTCGCGCAAGGTGTTTACGTCAGCCTTGTAAAACAATCTTTAATCACATTGACATCGGATCTTATGATGAGCCACGTTGACCTCCGCAACGAGCGAGCCTTTCTGGAATACTGCAACGCCATTGACCTGTCGGCTTATAACGGTGCCATCTTTATGGTCGGCCGCGAAGTTACTGGCTTCATCAACGAAAAGTAGCGGTGGGTCGGATGCTGGGATGCGGTGGTGGCCGCAGACGATGTTCGTCGCTAGCCAGTTGTTACCTGGCGGCTGCGCCGGGCGCCTTTGCCCGCGAAGGATTTTCCTGCCTGTAAGTACGCTTCGGGTGAATGACCAACCGCTTGACCAAGTCTTCCAGCGCTTTGCTATGGTACAGGTCCATGCACTTCAGGAAATCGAACCTGACTCCCTTGATGTCTGATTCGACGAGCGGGTTGGAATAGTCCCGGGCCAGATAGCGATTCACCAGCGACTTGACCGCATCGGGACTCTTCTCCATATCGAAGTAGGTCCAATCACGTAAGGCGCTGGCACTGCTTCCAGCATCAGTGGCCGCACCCGTGTCATTCCGGTAAGCCTGTGTCATACAGGTTGCCAGCACCATGTCCTTATAATTTTGCGCATAGGTGCGGGCGCCAGCCTGTGGAGAAATGAGGGCTTGATCGGCGGCGTGGACTGTGAATGACAGCAAGGTGGAGGTCGCCAGCGCCAGGCACAACGGGATCGACTTCATCGCAAGCCCCAGAAGTTCGCACGGTCCGTGCGATATTTCGCTTCCGGCTCATTGAAATAACAGTGGTCGTAGCAGGATTGGCCGTTGAAAAGGGTGGCATGCCCCTGCGCATCCGACCAGCCAGATACCTCAAACAGAATGACACCTTTCTTGCCAACCAACGTGCCGCCGCCGGAAGCGGGATATTTCACAACCTCAGCTTTGCCCCATTGCTGTTTCAGAAAACCAATCAGGTCGCGTACACGGAAGAAGTATTTTCGCCCGTCCGCCCCGGACACTGTCTGTCCGAGGATGCTCGGAATCATCAAGCCTGCCTCGCCAAGGATATAACTCATCCGCACGGCGCAGGTGTTATTCCAGCGATGTGCATCAGTGGAATTATTAATATTCTTCTCAACATTTCCTCCTATCACCTTTGCTACCCTGGCGCCCGAATTGACGGGGTCATAAATTCGTTGCGAAGCTGCCCATGCAGCAATAAAGGAGGGGCGAGGCATGTTGTTCATCCTTGGTTGGGATTACATCGGATTGGTCGTTGTGGCGTCTGTGGAGAATCACGCAGCCGTCGGCCGCCGCCTGCTAGCCCCGACGCGCGGTACAGACAGGCCGTGGCGATTATCCGCGACCCGTGCAGATTGGACTGGACGCTTGTCAAACCAATGATTCGCTCGCATTAATGAACCAGGCCCGCCGACAGAATTCTCCCTTCTATCCGCTGCATGAACGTCTCACCCGCCTTGCGCGATACTTCCCTCACGGTTGTTTCGCGGGACGATGCTTCGTTGACCTGACCTGGCCTGGCCACATAAACCTGCGGTGCTGTATTTATGGATGAGCGAAGTGGACATTGACAGGCGCCGAGGCCTGCGAAGTCCAGAAACGACAACGCCAATCACGATGGATTGGCGTTGTGCAAAGTATGTTCTTGGTGGCCCGGGGCGGAATCGAACCACCGACACAAGGATTTTCAATCCTCTGCTCTACCAACTGAGCTACCAGGCCAAGAGCGCGCAATTATAGCAGCGTTTTTGGCAAGCAGACAATCCTCCCGCGCGGATACTCAACCCTTGCTGTTGATGCGCTGCGCATGATCGCGCTCGAGCGCCAGGCGCAGGTCGCGGCGGCCCTTGGCTTCCTCGAAGCGGCGCACTTCATCCGGTGTCGACGGCACCAGCGGTGGAATCGAAGCCGGCTTCTTGTCGTCGCCCACCGCCACCATCGTGAAGAAGCAGCTGTTCACGTGCCGCACGGCCTTGCTGCGGATGTCCTCGGCAATCACCTTGATCCCGATTTCCATCGAGCTGCGGCCGGTATAGTTTACCGCAGCCAGAAAAGTCACCAGTTCACCGACGTGGATCGGCTGGCGGAAGGTCACCTGGTCGACGCTCATCGTCACCACATAGCGCCCGGCGTAGCGGCTGGCGCAGGCGTAGGCTGCCTGGTCGAGCAGTTTCAGGATGGTGCCGCCGTGGACGTTGCCGGAGAAATTGGCCGTGTCGGGCGTCATCAGCACTGTCATGCTGAGCTGGTGGGAGGGCAGGTTCATGGTTGCAATCAATACAAGTGGCTGGGCGAGTGCTGATGTTGCCTTAGAAACTGCCGCGCGGCAAGGTCAGCCGTGGCCGTCTGCGATCTGCTGACCCGGCGAAAAAATAGTCTGACAAACGCGCTGACCGAAATACCCATAAAATCGTGGCATCACCATGCAAACCCGCTAGGCTCGGCAAATGAACAGCGAACTCCCATACCAAGGTGGATCGGTGCAATGGCACCTTGGTCCCGTTATCGATGCATTGCGCACGTCGCGCGAATCGACCCACAATATCCGGCACCACGGGCGCGTGCGCGAGCTGCCGTCGCGCGACGTGCTGCGCCAGATCGTCGATGGCCTGTCGGCCGCGCTGTTTCCCACGCATTACGGGCGCCCCGACCTGAATGACGAGAGCATCGACTACTACGTCGCCGATACGCTCAACGTCGCACTCGATCGCCTGGTCGAGCAGGTACGGCGCGCGCTGCGGTTTTCGCCGGCGGCGCCGTCCGAACTGACCGGTGCCGACGCCCAGCGTGAAGACCTCGTGCTGGCCGAGCGCGCCCGCGCGATCACGCGCGAGTTCGCGGCCCGCCTGCCTGACTTGCGCGCATTGCTGGTGTCGGACGTGCAGGCCGCGCTTGCAGGCGATCCGGCTGCCACGTCAGTGGCCGAAATCATGCTGTGCTATCCCGGCACCATCGCCATCCTGTACCACCGCATCGCGCATTGCCTGACGCGCCTGGGCGTGCCGTTCCTGGCGCGCGTGGTGGCCGACATCGGCCACTCGCTCACCGGCATCGACATCCACCCCGGCGCGCAGATCGGCGGCAGCTTCTTCATCGACCACGGCACCGGCGTCGTGATCGGCGAGACCGCGATCCTCGGCGAGCGCGTGCGGCTGTACCAGGCGGTCACGCTGGGCGCCAAGCGCTTCCCGGTCGACGACAGCGGCGCCCTCGTCAAGGGCATTCCACGGCATCCGATCGTCGAGGACGATGTCGTCATCTATGCCGGCGCCACCATCCTGGGCCGGATCACCATCGGCGCCGGGTCGACCATCGGCGGTAATGTCTGGCTCACGCAGAGCGTCCCGCCGGGCAGCAACGTGTCGCAGGCGCAGATGCGTAATACCTGAGCAGCAGGCGATGACGATCCTGCTGGTACCCGGCTACATGGCCGATGACACGTTGTGGGCCGACCTGCGCGCGCCGCTCGCGCCATTCGGCCCGCTCGTGCATGCCGACCTGCGCCACGACACGTCGCTCGAAGCAATGGCCGAGCGCGTGCTGCGCGATGCGCCGCCGTCGTTCATCCTCGTCGGCTTTTCGATGGGCGGCTATGTCGCGCGCGAGATCGTGCGCCAGGCGCCCGAACGGGTGGACGCGCTGGCACTGATCGCCAGCTCGACCCGGCCCGATACCGATGCGGTCAGGCAGGGCAAGCGCGTGGTGGCGCGCTCGGCACCGTCGGTGTCGTTCGCGGGCCTGAGCCGCACGGCGATCGCCACGTCGCTGCATCCTGCGCGCGCTGGCGACGAGGCGTTGATCGAGCGCGTGCGCCAGATGGGTATGCGGCTGGGGGCGGAGGCGTTTCGCAACCAGTCGATGGTCGAGCGGCCCGGCGACCTGCATCTGCTGGACCAGATCCGCTGCCCGACGCTGATCGTCGCGGCCGGGCACGATCGCCTGCGCAGCCTGGAAGAATCGCAGGAACTGCATGCGGGGATTGCCGGCTCCACGTTTGCCGTCATCGACCACAGCGGCCACATGATCCCGATCGAAGCGCCGCAGGCACTGGCGGATGTGCTGGTGCCGTGGCTCGAAAGTCTGTCAGCCTTGCGCGCCGGCTGAACGGCTACGCTGCGGCGGGCGTGACTTTCTCGCACCAGCCATGCAGGCCGCGGATCGCGTCTTCCTTGTGCTTGGCCTCGATCTCGATCCAAGGCGCCTGCAGGTAGGAAGACGGCATCACCGAAATCAGGTCGGAGTGCTGGCGGTCGTTGAAGCCTTCGCGGCCGTTCGAGATGTGCACCAGCTGGTGCGCGGGATCGGGCCAGGTGGCGCGCGCCTTTGCCAGCGTCTCGGCCACGCTCGGGTGATCGTAGCTGTCGAGCTTTTCATGAACGATGTGGTGGTGGGCGTCGAATACCATCGGCACGCCCGCACGCACGCACACGGCATGGATCTCGTCGGCGCTGTAGGCGTATTCATCGTTCTCCAGACACAGGCGGCTGCGGATCGCTTCGGGCAGTTCGGCGATGCGGGCCACCAGCTGGTCTTCGCGGTCGGATTTGCCGCCGTGGATCTCCAGCAGCGCCCAGGGTGAGCGCGGCTGCTCCAGCAAATCCATGATGTCGGCGTGCATCTGCAGGATCTTGACGCTGTTGGCGACGACGTTCTCCGAATCCGAGCTCAGTACCACGAACTGGTCGGGATGCATCACGAGCCGGATGCCGCGTTCGGTCGCGCGCCGGCCCGAGCGGCCCAGCGTTTCCTTGAACTTCTGCAGGATCGCCAGGCCGAACGGCTCATCGGCGAACGGGAAGATCGACGACGGCATCCGGTACAGCCTGATGCCTTCACGCTCGCAGTAGCGCAGCGCGTTGTCGAGCGTCTGGATATTGTCGCGGTAGATGTCTTCCAGCGCGCGCTGCTGGCCGTCCTCGGACAGGTCGAGAAGGCGCTTGCGCGTGATCGTGCGATACCGCACCTCTTTCGAGACGGTGATGCAGACAAGGCCGAGGTGTGGTTGCGTGGCGATCAGGGTCATGGTGCAGGCAAGTCTAGCCGAAGCAGCGTCGACGAAGAGCGCGCCTGGGTTCGGAACCAGGGTCGAAAGCGGGGCAGGGAACTTTACCGCGGCGTGCCGAACACCTGGGTCCAGTAGATGATGCCCGCCTGCCGTTCGGCCGTGACGCCGTAGGCTGCGCCCATCTCGGTGAAGTCCGCTTGCATGATATTGGCGCAGTGGCCCGGGCTGTCGATCCAGCCGTCGACCGCTTCCTGTGGCGAGTGCTGGCCGAAGGCGATGTTTTCGCCCAACCGGTGCCAGCGGTATCCGGCGCGCGTGGCGCGATCGGCCGGGTCGCTGCCGTCATGTGCATAGTGGTTGAAGTAGCGGCGGGTCGCCATGTCGCGGCTGTGGGCCAGCGCGGCCTCGCCCAGCACTGCGTTCCACCGCAAGGGCGGCGCCGCCGCAAATGCGCGGTCGCCGCACATGCGTGCGCTGGCGCGTGCAAGATTGACTGCCTCAAGAATGGCGCGGCCAGCATCGCGCCAGTCCGGATACGTGGTCGACGGCAAGGGCGGCGCCGGCCGGGCCAGCACGACAGTCCAGGTCGTACCTTCGCGGTAACTACCCACGGCGGAGAATCGTTCGCTGCGCAGCACCTTGCAATACCTTTGCTGCAGTACTCGCATGGCGGCCACGGCGTCTTCCGGACCGGTAACGTCGACCGAGTCCGCGCCATCGGTGGCGTAGCCGGCCTGCGCCAGGGCTGATTCGATGAAGGTCCCGAAGCCGATCCGGATCTGCGCCAGGGCCGGCTCGGCGACCAGTGGCGCCACCGACGCGACGGGTGCGCCGTCGCAGTCGGCCGGGTTGGCGCGGTAGGCGTTGATCAGTGCTGCCAGCGGATCGGTATTAAGGGGCTGGGCCCAGGCTGGCGCGATCGATGTCAGCAGGCCGAGCCCGAACAGGGCAGCACGCATGACCGAGCGCTTCACCGGCCTGTCACTGCCCGGCTTGCGGCGCCAGCGTGTGCGGGGTGAGCACGAGTTTCGAAGTGTCGAGTCCCTGGGCTTTCAGGCGTGCCAGCAAGGCGTTGTATTCGGCCGGGGCAACCTGGGGCGTGCGCGACAGGATCCACAGGTATTCGCGCTTGGGTTCGCTCACGGCGGAAAGCTGGTACTTGTTGTCCAGATCGATCACCCAGTAATCGCCCCACACCATCGGGATGAAGGACAGGATGGCCGGTGCGAAGCGCACCTCGAGCTTGGGCGACGTGGCCGCGCCCGGTTGGCGCGCGACGCCTTCGGCGGTATCGACCTTGCCGTCCGCCGTGCGGCAGCGGTTGATCACCTTGACCCGGCCGTCCTTGTCGAGGTTATAGGTCGCGCTGGTGTCGCCCACACATTTTTTCTGGAACTCGTTCGGGAACTTGGCGATTTCGTACCAGACGCCCATATAGCGGGGCACCGCGAGCGATTCGATCGGCTGCAATGGCTTGGCGGCGTCAGCAGCCACTGCCGATCCGGCGCAGAGGCCAGACAGGGCGAGCGTGGCGCACGCGGCAAGGAACGATGGCTTGGCAAACATGGGAACCTCTTGTGATCTTCAAGGCTCACAGAATAATGACAAAACCGCCATGATGTCGCATGGTTTACAGCACCACGCCATCACACCTTGCGCACGAATTCCGTCTTCAGGCTCATGGCGCCGAAGCCATCGATCTTGCAATCGATATCGTGGTCGGCGTCGACCAGGCGGATGTTCTTGACCTTGGTGCCTTGCTTGATCACGCCGCCCGAACCCTTTGGCTTGAGGTCCTTGATCACGGTGACGGTGTCGCCGTCCTGGAGGATGTTGCCCGACGCATCTTTGTAGACACGCGCGGTCTCGGCGGCAGCGGCACCTGCGATCGGCCACTCGTGCGCGCATTCCGGGCAGACGTACTGGCCGGCGCCATCGTCATAGGTGTAGGCCGATTGGCAGAGGGGGCAGGGCGGAAGGGTATGCATGAGTGGCCTTGGAATGCAAAAACGCCACTCGGTGGTGGCGTTTTTTGCGTGTTGCTGAATTCTTGGTGGCCCGGGGCGGAATCGAACCACCGACACAAGGATTTTCAATCCTCTGCTCTACCAACTGAGCTACCAGGCCAAGAGAGGCACGATTATAGCCAGCGTTTTTCAGTTGCGCAAGTCCTCTTGCGCGCCCGGCCGCGCAAACATGGCCTGTGCGTCGTCGCCGGTTGTCTGCGCCTGTCCCGCTCACCTGCGCGGGTGCGGGCCCGCGGCCCGGCCCCCGGCACCGGCATATCGCTATAATGCCTCCATGACCACGCCCACGACCTCTACCATCCGGACCGACGTCTGCATCGTCGGCAATGGCGCCATCGCCAAGACGGCCGCCCTCGGCTTCGCCCAGGCCGGCCACAGCGTGACACTGCTGGCGCCGCCGGCCCGGCAGGTGCCTGCGGCTGCCACTGCACCGGCAGCCGAGCGACCGTGGGACGTGCGCGTGTATGCGCTCAATCACACGGCGCATGACCTGCTGTCCTCGCTGAAGGTATGGGACGCTCTCGACATGGCGCGCATCGCGCCGGTCGATGCGATGGACGTGCATGGTGACGGCGCCGATGGCGGCAGCCTGGGCTTCGATGCCTTCGGCGCCCGGGTCGGCACGCTCGCATGGATCGTCGAAGACCAGAACCTGAACGGCGCGCTCGATGCCGCGCTCCGCTTCGCGCACAATGTGCAGCGCGTGGAGGGGCGCGCCTGCGAACTGACCTGCAGCGACAGCGGCGCCGCCGTGCGCCTGGAAGACGGGCGCCGTGTCGAGTGCGCGCTGCTGGTCGGCGCGGACGGGCGCGAATCGTGGGTGCGCGGGCAGTGCGATATCGGCGTCGACTACCGCATGTATCACCAGAGCGCCATCGTCACCAACTTCGCCTGCGACAAGCCGCACCACGGCGTCGCGCACCAGTGGTTCACCGGCTCGGACGGGATCATCGCGCTGCTGCCGCTGCCGGGCAACCGCGTCTCGCTCGTGTGGTCGGCCCCGGAAACCCTGGCCGCCACGCTGATGGAAGAGTCGCTGGGCGAGCTGGCGATCCGGCTTGGCGAATACGCCGACGACAAACTGGGTACGCTGCGCCCATTGCAACCCGATGCCGTGGCCGCCGTGCCGCTGGCGCTGATCAAGCCGCATGCGATGGTGGCGCCGCACGTGGCGCTGGTGGGCGACGCGGCGCACGCCGTGCATCCGCTGGCCGGCCATGGCATGAACCTGGGGTTTGGCGACATCGTCGACCTGCTGGCCATCGTGCGTGACCGCGAAGAGCGGCGCGCCATCGGCGACGAGCGGGTGCTGGCGCGCTATGCCCGCAAGCGCAAGGAAGAGGTGCTGCTGATGCAACTGGCCACCGACGGACTCGAACGCCTGTTCGGCGCGAACCTGGAACCGCTGCGCGTGGTCCGGAATATCGGCCTGAACCTGCTCAACAACATGCCGGCACTGAAGCGGCGCCTGATGGCCCATGCCATGGGCAAGTCATCAATCTGAGAACTACACGCTGAGGAATACAAGCATGCTTAAAATGAAGATCGCCGTCCTGCTGGCGACTGGCCTTCTCGCATCGTGCGTCGATGCGCAGACCAACGTCGAATCGACCATCAAGAAGGCGCTCGAGCCACGCCTGAGCGGCGCGAAGATCGAGTCGGTCAAGGAAACCCCGTATTCGGGCCTGTACGAAGTGCGCGTCGCGGGCGACATCCTGTACACCGACAAGAAGGGCGAGTACCTCGTCATCGGCCAGATCTACGACGTGAAAAGCTCGCGCAACCTGACGCGCGAACGCATCGATGAAGTCAACAAGATCAAGTTCTCCGACCTGCCGCTCGAGATGGCGCTCAAGCAGGTCAAGGGCAATGGCAAGCGCGTGATCGCAGTGTTCGAAGATCCGAACTGCGGCTACTGCAAGCGCCTGCGCCAGACCACGCTCAAGGACATCGACAACGTCACGATCTACACCTTCATGTACAACATCCTGTCCGAGGACTCGTCGGTGAAGTCGAAGAACATCTGGTGCGCGTCGGATCGCAACAAGGCCTGGGATGACTGGATGATCGCCGGTAAGGTGCCGCCGGCCACGCCGGCCGCGTGCGAATCGCCGAACGAGAAGGTTCTCGCCCTGGGCCAGAAGCTGCGCATCACGGGCACGCCGGCGATCTTCTTTGCCGACGGCTCGCGCATCCCGGGCGCGATCGACCTCAAGGCGCTCGAAGGCAAGTTCGATTCGCTCGAAGGCAAGGCCGGGAAGTAACCGGCGTGCCGCCGCGCGAGGGCATCACGCTCACCGGCATCCTGCTGGCCGCAGGGCGCGGCCGGCGTTTCGATCCGGCCGGCGTGCGCAACAAGCTGCTCCAGCGTCTGCCGGGCGGCGATTTCGTCGTCGTGGCCAGCGCCCGCAAGCTGCTGGCGGTGCTGCCGCGCGTGGTGGCGGTGGTGCCACCACGCGATGGTGGCGTGGCCGATGCGCTGCGCGCGCTCGGTTGCACCGTCACCGTGTGCCCGGATGCCGACGGTGGCATGGGGCTGTCGCTGGCGCATGCGATCCGCCATGCGCCGCTCCCTACACACGGCGCTGGCGGCTGGCTGGTGGCGCTGGGCGACATGCCGTTCGTGACTGAAGCCACGCTGCAGGCGCTGGTGCGCGCAATTGATGAAGGCGCCGGTATCGCGGCGCCGCTGTTCGATGGGCAGCGTGGCAATCCGGTCGCCTTTGGCGCCATCCACCACGACGCCTTGCTGGCGCTGGACGGCGACCAGGGTGCGCGGCGACTGCTCGCGAGCAGGCCGGTGACCACAGTCGCCGTGCCCGACCCCGGCATCCTGCGCGACATCGATACCCAAGGCGATCTGCCAGCCTGAATCCGCTTACACTATTGTCCATACGGCGCGACCCGAGACCAACCCCAGATCATGAAAAAGCCATCGCAAAAAAAACAGAGCGCAATTTTCTACACCATCGTCCCGCGGGACCTGGCCGGTCACTTGTTCAACGTCACGCTGACGGTGGCCAATCCCGATCCTGACGGGCAGACCTTCGCGCTGCCGGCCTGGATCCCGGGCAGCTACATGATCCGCGAATTCGCGCGCAATATCGTGCGTATCCGCGCCGAGCGGGCCGGCGCCGCCGTGGCATTGACAAAGCTCGACAAGCACACATGGCGCGCAGCACCAGGCACCGGCCCGCTGACGCTGCACTACGAGGTATATGCGTGGGACCTGTCAGTGCGCGCCGCGCACCTGGACCAGACCCACGGCTTCTTCAACGGCACCAGCGTCTTCCTGCGCGTGGTGGGGCAGGAAGCGACGGCGCACCAGGTCGACATCCAGCGGCCGGCCGATGCGGCTGCACGCACCTGGCGCGTGGCGACCTCGATGAAAGAAGCAGGCGCCAAGCGCTACGGCTTTGGTACCTACGGCGCGGCCAACTACGATGAGCTGATCGACCACCCGGTCGAGATGGGCAACTTCGAACTGGCGACGTTCGAGGCGCACGGCATCCCGCACGACATCGTCATCACGGGCCGCGTGCCCAACCTGGACATGGCGCGCCTGCAGGCCGACCTGAAAGCCATCTGCGAAACCCAGATCGCCTTCTTCGAGCCATTGACCAAGCGCGCGCCGCTCGAGCGCTACGTGTTCATGACAATGGCCGTGGGCGATGGCTACGGTGGCCTGGAACACCGTGCCTCGACCGCGCTGATCTGCGCGCGCGCCGACCTGCCCACCACCGCAAACCAGAAACCCGGCGAGCCGGGCGAAGGCTATCTGCAGTTTTTGGGCCTGTGCAGCCACGAGTACTTCCATACCTGGAACGTCAAGCGCATCAAGCCGGCCGTGTTCGCGCCGTACGACCTGCAGGTCGAGAACTACACGCCGCTCCTGTGGCTGTTCGAAGGCTTCACCAGCTATTACGACGACCTGATGCTGGTGCGCGCCGGGATCATTGGCGAAACGACGTATTTCAAGCTGCAGGCCAAATCCATGTGCGGCGTGCTGCGCGGCAGCGGGCGCCTGAAGCAGAGCGTGGCCGAGTCGAGCTTTGACGCCTGGAGCAAGTACTACCGCCAGGACGAGAACTCGCCCAATGCGATCATCAGCTACTACACCAAGGGTTCGCTGATTGCGCTGGCATTCGACCTGACGATCCGCGCCAAGACGGGCGGGGCGAAGTCGCTCGACGACGTGATGCTGGCGCTGTGGGACCGTTACGGCCGTGACTTTTATCCGAGCGTCGGGCGCGGCGTGACCGAACACGAAGTCGAAGCGCTGTTCGATGAAGTCAGCGGCCTGAAACTGAGGAACCTGTTCGAGCGCTACGTGCGCGGCGTCGAAGACCTGCCGCTGGCCAAGCTGTACGCGCCGTTCGGCGTCAAGCTGGTCGATGAACGCAAGACCGGCAAGGCGTCGCTTGACGCCGGCATCGGACGCGATCCGCTGGGCGCCAAGCTCACGCAAGTGCACGAAGGCGGCGCCGCGCACCTGGCGGGATTGTCGGCGCTCGACGTGGTCATTGCCATCGACGGCCTGCGCGTCAATGGCAATCCATCGAATGTCGATGCGCTGCTGGCGCGCTATCGTGTCGGCGACCGCGTACCCGTCCACGCGTTCCGGCGCGACGAACTGATGGCGTTCGACGTCACGCTGCAGGGCGACCGGGTGCCGGTGATCACGCTGTCCCAGGTAGTGGCGGGGCGCAAGCCGGCAGTGCTCAAGCGGCCGAGCGCCGTCTAGCCGCACCGGGCGGCGGGCATGACCCGCCGCCCGTATCGCATCGCATTGGATCGTAGCGCAATGCAGCATGCTATCGTTGTGGCCTGTTCAACACGACCGCAAGAGCCCATGCCGATCCTGACCCGCATCGCCGTCGCAGCCTGTGCGCCGCTCCTGGCACTGTCCGCAACCTCCGCCCTGGCCCAACCGGCCGCTCCGCTCAAGAACGACGTCGTCACGCGCGTGGACGCCATGTATCCGTGGCTCGACACGATCTACAAGGACTTGCACGCGCATCCCGAGATCGCCTTCCAGGAAGTGCGCACCGCCGGCAAGCTGGCCGCCGAGATGCGCAAAC
>Ga0308164_10001050_pt1 | contig 35389 bp, 35 predicted proteins | sample PhyTR2_FD_201031 | JGI IMG/M metagenome (GOLD analysis project Ga0308164, IMG submission 201031) | Phyllosphere microbial communities from UC Gill Tract Community Farm, Albany, California, United States - DLSLT.R2 | ecosystem: Host-associated > Plants > Phyllosphere > Unclassified | place: USA... | reverse complement strand
AGGCCTCCCGTGAGCGAGCGGGTGATGCCTGTCTGGATGCCGATCCAGGCACCCAGGACGGTCGGCAGCATGCTCAAGGCCAGCAACCAGTAGGTGTTGCGTAGAACCCGATGGCGCTGCTCCCCCAGGAGCGTGCTTCCTTGACCTGCAACGAGGTCTGGCGTGGTGAGGCGATCGTTCATGAGTGGACTCCTGAAAATACGACCATCGTGGTCAACCGGATCATTCTAGGACTTCGGGTGATCGACCAGCCAGAGGCTTTGGCAAGACGGCCGTATGGCTCGGCCACGTGCAGTGGACACGGTCGGGCCGGCGGTATGCTCGGCCGTCTTTCATCAATACTGCGATTTTCTACACCATGAAAACCAAGTCCTTTCTTGAACTGGCCGATGCCAGGCTCGTTGCCCAAGCAGCCGAGGCGGAGGCTCTCAAGCACCAATGGGCCGTGACGATCGCGATCGTCGACGACGGCGGCAACCTGTTGTGGCTTCAGCGGCTGGATGGAGCTGCCGCGATCTCCGCGCACATCGCGCCTGCAAAAGCACATGCTGCCGCCCTAGGCCGTCGGGAGACCAAGGGCTACGAAGACATGATCAACGGAGGCCGAACCGCATTTCTCTCGGCACCGGCAGTGAGTGGCCTCCTTGAAGGCGGTGTTCCCATCATCAAGGATGGTCATGTGATCGGCGCCGTGGGCGTCAGCGGTGTCAAGGCTTCGGAAGACGCGCAGGTCGCCAAGGCGGGTATTCTGGCTTTGGGTTTTGAATCCTAGAAGGCTCCGATCGGCGCTGCGAACGTTCCAAAGGCGTTCGGCAAACCACTATCGATGGCGTCCATGAGAATGAAAAAAACGCCGGATGGCATTGAAGCCATCCGGCGTTTTTCATTCAAGACATGTCTTGCAGAAGAGGGTGGGGGGAGAAAAAAGCTTGGCTGGTCGGTACAGAACCGGTGGCTAGCAAAAAACGACCCTCGGAGATGAATCTCCTGGAGTCGCCCCACGATGAAACTTGCGCAAGACGAGAAGTCGACGCCTCACTTGGTAAGGATCAGCTTGTTGAGTTTGGTGGTTCGAAGGAGGTAGAGAGAGCCGTTGTGCCGGATCTCGAGCGTCTTGCTGCCACGTAGCAGGTCCGTGCTCTCGATCGAGATGTCTCGACCCTGAACCTTGGCAGATGCAGCGCCGCCGCCGGCCGTCTGATCCACGGACGAATGCTTCAGAGCTGGAAAAGTGTTGTCGTAGGCGGCTTGCATAGGTGGGCTCCTTCAAGAGTTGTTATCTTAATGATAATTATTCTCAATCAGAAGTCAATGTTTTTCTAGGGGTCGATGGCAGGCTGCCGATGGCTTGTCTGTCAACGGCAGTCTCGACCGTACTCAGTTGGACGCATCAGGCTCGGTGATGAAGCCGATCTTGCGCACGCCGGCTCGACGCGCGGCCGACATGGCCTGGGCGACGCGCTCGTAGCGCACGGCCTTGTCACCGCGGATGTGGAGCTCTGGCTGGGGGTCCTTGGCAGCCTGTTCGGCGAGCAGAGGGGCCAGGGCGCTGTCCTCGATCCTGTTCTCGTTCCAGTAGTAGCTGCCGTCGGCAGCCACGGTGAAGAGGATGTTCTGCGGCTGGGCACGCTCGGGCTCGCTGGTGGCTTGGGGCAGCTCGATGTTCACGGCGTGCTTCATCACCGGCACGGTGATGATGAAAATGATCAGCAGCACCAGCATGACATCGACCAACGGCGTCATGTTGATTTCGTTCATCACCTCGTCGGCTTCGTCCTGGGTTCCGAAGGCCATGGCGCGTCAGCCCTTCTTGAGTGCGACGACGGTCGCATCAGTGGACTGCACGCGCGCTCCGGTGAGCAGGTAGGCGTGCAGGTCGTGGGCGAAGCTGTTGAGCTTGGTCAGGACGAACTTGTTGCCACGCACCAGCGCGTTGTAGCCCAGCACCGCCGGGATGGCCACGGCCAGACCCAGGGCGGTCATGATCAGGGCCTCGCCAATGGGACCGGCGACCTTGTCGATGGTGGCCTGGCCGGCCGAGCCGATGCTCATGAGGGCGTGGTAGATGCCCCAGACCGTGCCGAACAGGCCGATGAAGGGCGCGGTCGAGCCCACCGAGGCCAGGATGGCCAGGCCGGCCTGAAGCCGGGCGGTGAATTCGTCGATTCCGTTGCGCAGCGAGCGCGTGATCCAGTCGCTCACGTCGAGCGAGTCGTGCAGGTGGGCCTTGGTGTTGCGGTGGTGAGCAGCGGCCTCGCGGCCCTCCAGGGCGAGGGCTCGAAAGGGGTTGGTCTCGTCCGGGCCGAGCTTGTTGAGGGCGGTGGCGAAGTCCTCACTGTGCCAGAAGTCTTGCGAGTGGCGCGCCAAGCGCTTGTAGCGGATGACGTCGAACGCCTTCAGGATGATGACGATCCAGCTCGCGAGTGACATGCCCATGAGCAGCACGGCGACGAACTTGGTGACGAAGTCACCCTGACTCCATACGTTCATCAGACCAAATTGAGATTCCATAGGACTAGGCTCCAAAGAAGACAGGAAAAAGCGGCGGGAAGCAGGAAGGCGGGACAGGAATCAATTGAGCACCCAATTCACCGGCACGTTGAACTCCATGGGCTCGACCACGCCATTGCGCTTGCCCGGCACGTAGCGCCAGCTCATGACGGCGTTGCGTGCGGCCTCGTCGAGGCGTTCATAGCCACTGGACTGGTGGATGGTGGCACTACGAGGCAGGCCATCGACGCCGATGAGCACACGCACGACGGTCTTGCCCTGTTCGTTGAGCCGCCGGCTCATGGCCGGGTAGACCGGCTTGGGGTTGTTGAGGTAGTCGGCGTTGGACGAAGGCAGCGTGACGGCTGGCGGTGCAGGCGGGGCTGGCGGCGGTGCGGGGGGCACTGGTGGAGCAGGAGGTGCCGGCGGCGCGAGTGGCGGCGCGGGTGGCTGTGGCTCGACGACGCCGACGGGGGCAGTGGGCGCAGGCGCGGGCGTGCGCACGGCCACCGGTCGAGGCGGCGGCGGTGCCTTGGTGATCTGGGGTCGCGGCGCGGGCGGCGGTGGGGGCGGGGGCGGCGGTGGCGGATCCCGGGGGCGGGGTGGCTCGACGAACTCGCTCAGCAGCGTGACCGGGATCACCACCTCGGCCGCCTTGCGGATCAGGCCGCTCTGCAGCGCCCAAAGCGCGGCGACGTGGAACAGGACCACGCCACCGGTGATGACCGCCGTGCGCGACAGGCCGAAGGTCGTGGGAGCGGGACGAGAGAAGCGGTCGGACACGATTCACCAATAAGAGAACGGGATGCGTCGTAAGCAACGCACCTCCTGATAGCACAGACCGCGGATTACTTACGAAAGATCCACCATGTCGAGACGATGACCAGAATCAGGCTGCCAGTGAATGCCCAGATGATTTCCATGCCTTGCTCTCCTGAATGGACGTGGCGAGCTGGATGGACTTCACTCCGGTTTCACGATGAATGGCTGCTGTCGGATGGAGGGCGTTGCACTGGGCGACCACGTCACGTGCACACGATTCGCATCGGCCGCATTGCGTTGCCACACCGAGCTCGAACTGCACTTCATCGAAGCTCATGCCGGCGCGTGCATGGCGGGCGATCTCTCGGTCTGATACACGGCGGCAAACGCAGACGATCATGGCGTGTGAAAGCTTTGGCTGGCTGGTTGTCAAAACCCGATTATAAATACGAATTCTTCGCATTTGCAATATCTATTGGCCATGTGGGACTTTCACCCGGTCTTGTCGACAATCCAGACGAAGAAACGGGGCCGAAGCCCCGTCGTTCACGATTTCCACCCACATGATGCAGAGCGAATGTTGCAAGGAGCGCATGGGCCTGGACCCGGAGTTCCTCAAGAATATTCCGTGGCCGAACCCGAACCCAGTTTCCTCCAGCGACCAGCTGCGCATGAGCTCAGGCGATCGAGCATGCGGCTTGGTCGACCGGCATCCGATCGAATCACGGTTTCATGCAAGAGCATTCGTGCGCTTCGCGCTGGAATCGACGAACTCTTCGATGTCCCGAGCCTGCAGGTTGCAGGGCGGGAGATCGTGCGAGCTTGGCGACTTCCAGGGTTCGCCCTTGCTTCCGTCGGCCGCACGTGTCCGACCGGTTCGAGACCTCAGGCCTCGATCTCGCCCATCTGCGACTGGAGATAGTTCTGGAGGCCAACCTTGCCGAGAAGATCGATCTGCGTTTCGAGGAAGTCGATGTGCTCCTCGGTATCGTCCAGGATCTTCTGGAGCAGATCCCGGGAAACATAGTCGCGCACAGCCTCGCAGTGGGCCATGCCAGCCTTGATGGTCGCCTGAGCGCCATATTCGAGGCCGAGATCACAGGACAGAATCTCCGGGACGTCTTCACCCACGCTCAGCTTGCCCAGATCCTGAAGGTTCGGCAGACCATCGAGCATGAAGATCCGGTCCATCAACCAGTCGGCGTGCTTCATTTCACCGATGGATTCGGCATATTCCTTCTTGGCCAGCTTGTCAAAGCCCCAGTGCTTGAGCATCCGATAGTGCAGGAAGTACTGATTGATGGCAGTCAACTCGTTCTTGAGCTGGGCCTGCAGATGTTCGATGACTTGGGGGTCGCCCTTCATGATTCTTCCTTGCTTTTCTGAATTCCTTGATTGTGTGTGGCCGCTCATCCAGGAGCAAGCCAAGCCCTCTTGTCAGCGGTCTGCATGCGTGTAAGGGCGATAGGCGTTCGCATCTGGTAGATAGTTTTATTCTATTGATTCAGGGTAAACGATATGTACAATCGACTTCATCGTCACTTCATCAACTCATTGGATCATCTGAATGTCTGTCATCAATACCGCCATCAAGCCTTTCAAAGCCAGTGCCTACAAGAACGGCAAGTTCATCGAGGTGTCCGACACGGACGTCAAGAACAAGTGGGCCGTGTTCTTTTTCTATCCGGCCGACTTCACCTTCGTCTGCCCGACCGAGCTGGGCGACGTGGCCGACCATTACGCTGAATTCCAGAAGCTTGGCGTCGAAATCTATTCGGTGTCGACCGATACGCACTTCACCCACAAGGCGTGGCACGACTCGTCGGAAACCATCGGCAAGATCCAGTACACGATGATCGGTGACCCGACTGGCAACATCACCCGCAACTTCGAAGTCATGCGCGAAGCAGAGGGTCTGGCCGATCGCGGCACGTTCATCGTCGATCCGCAAGGCGTGATCCAGGCTCTCGAGATCACGGCCGAGGGCATCGGTCGCGATGCCACCGATCTGCTGCGCAAAGTCAAGGCTGCCCAGTACGTCGCTGCTCATCCGGGTGAAGTCTGCCCTGCCAAGTGGACGGAAGGCGCCGAGACGCTCAAGCCCTCGTTCGACCTGGTCGGCAAGATCTAAGCACGCTCCGACTCCCAAGCCCGGGTGCGTTGGCTCCCGGGCTTTTTCATTCCCCCCGCATTCATTCTTCCAGGAAGTGAGTTCGTCCATGCTCGACGCCGCCACCCAAGCCCAGCTGAAAAGCTATCTCGAACGCATCTCGCAGCCCATCGAGATCGTTGCTTCGCTCGACGACAGCAAGGCGTCGGCCGATGTCCGTTCGTTGCTGGCGGACATTGCGCAAGCCTCGACGCTGGTCAAGCTGACGGAGAGTCGGGACGACACGCAGCGCAAGCCTTCGTTTTCCATCAATCGGCCCAGCGAGAACCACGGCCCGCGTTTTGCCGGCCTGCCGATGGGTCATGAATTCACGTCGCTGGTGCTCGCACTGCTTCAGGTGGGCGGCTATCCACCCAAGGTCGATGCAGCCGTGCTCGAGCAGATCCGCGCGCTCGACGGTGATTTCGACTTCGAGATCTACGTTTCGTTGACCTGCCACAACTGTCCTGATGTGGTGCAGGCACTCAATGTGATGGCGGTGCAGAACCCCCGCATCCGCGCGACGATGATCGAGGGTGGCACCTTCCAGGACGAGATCAAGGAACGCCAGATCATGGCGGTTCCCACCGTGTTCCTCAACGGCACGGAGTTCGGCCAGGGTCGCATGACGCTGGAGGAGATCCTCGCCAAGATCGATACCAGCGGCGTCGAACGCGAAGCGAAGAAGATCAGCGCCAAGGCTCCGTTCGAAGTGTTGATCGTCGGCGGCGGACCTGCTGGCGCGGCAGCTGCGGTCTACGCGGCGCGCAAGGGCATCCGCACCGGCGTGGCATCGGAGCGTTTCGGCGGCCAAGTGCTGGACACCTTGGGCATCGAGAATTTCATTTCCATCAAGGAAACCGAAGGGCCGAAGTTCGCCCATGCGCTGGAGGAGCACGTCCGCCACTACGACGTGGACATCATGAATCTGCAGCGCGCTGCCGCCTTGGTGCCCGGCGACGATCACATCGAGATCAAGTTGGAGAGCGGTGCCTCCCTGAAGAGCCGGACGGTCATCATCTCCACCGGTGCGCGCTGGCGTACTGTCAATGTGCCCGGCGAACAGGAGTACAAGAACAAGGGGGTCGCTTACTGTCCGCATTGTGATGGCCCGCTGTTCAAGGGCAAGCGCGTGGCGGTGATCGGCGGCGGCAATTCGGGTGTCGAGGCGGCGATCGATCTCGCCGGCATCGTGGGACACGTGACCCTGATCGAATTCGACCAGCAGCTACGCGCCGACGCCGTGCTCCAGCGCAAGCTCAACAGCCTGTCCAACGTGACGGTGCATCTGAACGCGCAGACGACCGAGATCACCGGCGACGGCCAGAAGGTCGACGGCCTGGTCTACAAGGATCGCGTGTCGGGCGAAGTGCGCACGGTGGCGTTGGAGGGTGTCTTCGTGCAGATCGGTCTCGTGCCCAACACGGACTGGCTCAAGGGCACGCTCGAATTGTCCAAGCACGGTGAGATTCTGGTCGATGCCAAGGGGCAGACCTCGGTGCCCGGCGTGTTCGCCGCTGGCGATGCGACGACGGTGCCCTTCAAGCAGATCATCATCGCGGCGGGCGATGGTGCCAAGGCCGCGTTGAGCGCCTTCGACCACCTGATCCGGACGCCGGTGCCGGCACCGCAGGCCAGGGAAGAAGCAGCCGTCGCCTGAGTCTGGGAAGCCGGTCCTGCCGGGCTTCGACATCGAGCCACGACCAGGGCCTCAGGCCTTGGTCGTGGCTTTCTTCATTCAGTAGGTGAGGCGCTGCGGTTGCAGTTCCTGCAGGATGGTTGTGGCGATCTCCTCGATCGATTTGGTGGTGGTGCTCAACCAACGTACGCCGGCGCGTCGCATCATGGCTTCGGCCTCGCTGACCTCGTGACGGCAGTTCTCGATGCTCGCATAGCGCGAGTTGGGTCGGCGTTCATTGCGTATTTCGCTCAATCGCTCGGGCTGGATCGTCAACCCGAACATCTTCTTGCGATGAGGCAACAGGGCAGGGGGCAGTTGCCGACGGTCGAAATCCTCGGGGATCAGAGGATAGTTGGCGGCCTTGAGTCCATGCTGCATGGCCAGATAGAGAGACGTGGGCGTCTTGCCGCTGCGACTGACTCCCACCAGGATCACATCGGCACCCTGCAGGTCACGATTGCTCTGGCCGTCGTCATGCTGCAGGCTGAAGTCGATCGCGGCGATGCGGTCGTTGTACTCCTTGCTCTTGCTGACGTCGCTGAAGCGGCCGATGCGATGGTTCGACTTCATGGCTAGCTCGATCTCCAGCGGCCGCACGAAAGTACCGAACATGTCCAGCAGCATGCCCTTGCAGCCGGTTTCGATGACTTCGAGCACCTCCATGTTGGCCAAGGTGGTGAAGACGATCGGCCGCTGCCCTTCGATCTCCGCCGTGTGGTTGATCTGCCGGACCGCCTGATGCGCCTTGTCGACGGTATCGGTGAAAGGCAGCCGGATGTGACGCGGCTTGAATTCGAACTGCGCCAGAACGGCATTGCCGAAGGTCTCGGCCGTGATGCCGGTGCCATCCGAGACGAAGAAAACGGAACGAGTTGTCATATTCAGCAGCCTTGCCTTCCAGCGCCTTCGAGTGTGTCGCGCCTACAATCGAAAGCATTATCAGGATTTGATCCGGCCTGGTCAGTTTTTCCGAAGCTGGTCCCATGCCCGACCGGATGCAAACAGTCCTGACGACCCCTGTTCCTCCATGTCTGCCGTTCCCGCACCCCCAACAACCACAACGATCGTGCAGTGCGTCCGGCATGGATTACCGTTTTCAACTTCTGGAGCTTTCCCATGTCTGCACTTTTCGAAGCGACCGCCCTGGTCGTACCGTTTGAAAACCTGAGGATGACCGACGTCGAGTCGGTCGGTGGCAAGAATGCCAGCCTCGGCGAGATGATTTCCCAACTGCCCCAAGGCGTGCGTGTGCCAACGGGTTTCGCCACCACGGCACATGCGTTCCGGCAGTTCCTGGCCCATGACGGCCTGGCCGATCGCATCAGCAAGCGTCTGGCCTCGCTGGATACAGAGGACGTACGTGCGTTGGCCATCGCCGGCGCCGAGATCCGGGGCATGGTCGAGGCCCAGCCATTTCCCGACGACCTGCAAAAAGCCATCGGCGATGCATTCGCCACGCTGAGCGCCGGCAACCCGGCGGCGTCTTTTGCCGTGCGCTCGTCGGCCACTGCCGAAGACCTGCCCGATGCCTCTTTCGCCGGCCAGCAGGAGACCTTCCTGAACGTCGTGGGCATCGAGGACGTCCTGCACAAGATGAAGGAAGTGTTCGCTTCGCTCTACAACGACCGCGCGATCAGCTACCGCGTCCACAAGGGATTCGCGCATGACGTCGTGGCTCTCTCGGCAGGTGTGCAGCGCATGGTGCGCTCGGATCTGGGAGCCGCCGGCGTCATGTTCACCATCGATACCGAATCGGGTTTCGAGGATGTGGTCTTCATCACCTCCAGCTACGGTCTGGGCGAGACGGTGGTGCAGGGTGCCGTCAATCCCGACGAGTTCTATGTCCACAAGCAGATGCTCAAGGCCGGCAATCGGGCGGTCATCCGTCGGAACCTGGGTTCCAAGCTGATCCAGATGGAGTTCGCGACGCCCGAGGAGAAGGCTGCCACCGGCAAGCTCGTCAAGACCACCGACGTCAAGTCCGAGCTGCGCAATCGCTATTCGCTTTCCGATGCGGATGTCGAACAACTCGCGAAGTACGCGTTGGTCATCGAGGAACATTACGGCCGTCCAATGGATATCGAGTGGGGCAAGGATGGCACCGATGGCCAGCTCTACATCCTGCAGGCGCGTCCCGAGACGGTGAAGAGTCAGCAGCAGGGCAAGCCCGAACAACGCTACAAGCTGCTCGGGCGCGGCGCTGTGCTGGCCGAGGGCCGCGCGATCGGCCAGAAGATCGGAACCGGGCCCGTGCGTCTGGTCTACAACATCAGTGAAATGGACAAGGTGCAGGCCGGCGACGTGCTGGTCACCGACATGACCGACCCGAACTGGGAGCCGGTCATGAAGCGGGCCAGTGCCATCGTGACGAACCGTGGCGGACGCACCTGCCATGCCGCCATCATCGCGCGCGAACTCGGCATCCCGGCCGTGGTGGGCTGCGGCGATGCCACCGATCTGCTCAAGGAAGGCACGCTCGTCACCGTGAGTTGCGCCGAGGGCGATACGGGCTACATCTACGACGGCCTGCTCGAGACCGAAGTGACCGAGGTACAGCGCGGCGAGATGGCGCCGATCGATCTGAAGATCATGATGAACGTCGGCAATCCGCAGCTGGCCTTCGATTTCGCACAGCTGCCCAACCACGGTGTCGGTCTGGCGCGACTCGAATTCATCATCAACAACAACATCGGCGTGCATCCGAAGGCCATCCTCGACTATCCGAACGTCGACGCCGACCTGAAGAAAGCGGTCGAATCCGTTGCACGCGGCCATGCGTCACCGCGCGCCTTCTATGTCGACAAGGTGGCCGAAGGGATCGCCACCATCGCTGCGGCCTTCTGGCCGAAGCCGGTCATCGTTCGCCTGTCGGACTTCAAGTCCAACGAATATCGCAAGCTGATCGGTGGCAGCCGCTACGAGCCGGAAGAGGAAAACCCGATGCTCGGTTTCCGCGGCGCCGCGCGGTATGTGAGCGAGGAATTCCGCGAAGCATTCCTGATGGAGTGCGAGGCACTCAAGCGCGTGCGCAACGACATGGGCCTGACCAACGTGCAGATCATGGTGCCCTTCGTGCGCACCCTGAAGCAGGCCGAACGCGTCACCGGACTGCTGGCCGATCAGGGTCTCCAGCGGGGCGAGAACGAACTCAAGATCATCATGATGTGCGAGGTGCCGAGCAACGCCATCCTTGCCGACGAGTTCCTGGAGTTCTTCGATGGCTTCTCGATCGGATCGAACGACCTGACGCAGCTGACACTAGGACTCGATCGAGACTCCGGCCTCGAACTGCTGGCCGCCGACTTCGACGAGCGCGATCCGGCCGTGAAGGCCATGCTCAGCCGTGCCATCAAGGCATGCAAGTCGAAGGGCAAGTATGTCGGCATCTGCGGTCAGGGTCCGAGCGACCACCCCGACTTCGCGTTGTGGCTGGCCGACCAGGGCATCGAATCGATCTCCCTGAACCCGGACAGCGTGATCGACACCTGGCAGCAACTCGCGAAACGCTGAGTGCCGGGAGCGGCGCCGACGCGCTATAATCGTCGGCTTTGCCTTGCCACACCGCGCCCGACGCTGCGGGTGGCTTTAACCCTTCTGCGGAAGACCCACAAGGAGCGCCAATGCGTCACTACGAAATCATTTTGCTGATCCATCCGGATCAGAGCGAGCAGGTTCCGGCCATGCTGGAACGTTACAAGGGCCTGATCACGGCTGGCGGTGGCAAGGTCCATCGGGTGGAAGACTGGGGCCGTCGTCAGCTGGCCTACCAGATCAACAAGCTCAGCAAGGCTCACTACCTGTGCGTCAACATCGAGGCCGAGCAGGCCGTGATGGCCGAACTGGAGCATGCCTTCAAGTTCAACGATGCCGTCCTGCGCCATCTCACCGTCGTCAAGAAGAAGGCCGATACCGGACCGTCGTCGATGATGAAGACGGTCGAGCGCGAGGAAGCCCGCAAGGCTCAGCAGGCCGAGTACGCCGCTGCCAACAACAGCAATTGATGATGTGACAGGCGCGGTGACGCCCGTGGCGATCAATCAGCTGATGCTGACCGCCTCCGTCATCGAGCTTGGTGCCTTGCGCTTCACGCCTGCCGGTTTGCCGGCCATCGATCTCAGACTCGAGCACGCCTCGACCCTCGATGAAGCGGGAAAGTCCCGCCAGGTGAAAGCCGTCTTGAAAGCCATCGCTTTTGGCGCTGTGGCGGAAAGGCTTGCAGGGCAGACCATGGGCAGTCATTGGCGATTCCGCGGGTTCCTCGCGACCCCGGGCAATGCCAAGCATCCCGTGCTCCATATCCAGGATTTTCAGCAAGATTAATTTTCGAAGAGAGGTCCAGCAATGGCCACGTTCAAGAAATTCAACAAAGACAAGCGCCCGAAGCGCAACACCCAGTCGCTGCTGTTCAAGCGCAAGCGCTTCTGCCGTTTCACCGTCGCCGGCGTCGAGGAAATCGACTACAAGGACATCGACACCCTGCGCGACTTCATCGGTGAGAACGGCAAGATCATTCCCGCGCGTCTGACCGGCACGCGTGCGATCTATCAACGCCAGCTCAACACCGCGATCAAGCGTGCACGCTTCCTCGCGATGGTGCCGTACAGCGATCAGCATCGCGTCTAAGGAAAGGACCATCATGCAAGTCATTCTTTTGGACAAGGTCGTCAACCTCGGCTCGCTCGGCGAGATCGTCAAGGTCAAGGACGGCTACGCACGCAATTTCCTGATTCCGTCGGGCCGCGCACGCCGTGCGACCGAAGCCAACAAGGCCGAATTCGAAGCCAAGCGCGTCGAGCTCGAGAAGGCTGCCGCCGCCAAGCTGGCCGATTCGCAAGCCCAGGGCGAAAAGCTCGCTGGCACGAGCATCAAGATCACGCAGAAGGCCGGCGTCGACGGTCGTCTGTTCGGTTCCGTCACCAATCACGATGTGGCCGACGAGCTCAACAAGCAGGGCTACAAGGTCGTGAAGTCGCAGATCCGTCTGCCCAATGGCCCGATCAAGACCACAGGCGACAGCACGGTCAGCGTGTCCCTGCATACCGACGTGGTGGTGGACATCACCGTGACGGTCTACGGCGAAACCGCCTGATGCTCGATTCGACGTTGTTTTCCAACAGCGTCGAATCCTGAGGATCCGGAGCGCCATTTCTCCTTCTTCCTCCTCTGAAAGCCGCCTTCGGGCGGCTTTGTCTTTGGTGCTGCCTCGAAGGCTTATCCCCTGCTTTGCACCGCATAGCCACCGTTTATCCACAAAGTTATCCCGTGACGCTGGCGCGTGCGGGCCGTAGCATCGACCACCGTTTCCCACCTGAGATTACATGTCCGCTGTCTTTTCCCACGCCGAGAACGATTCATCGAACGATCGCCAGGTCGCCCAGCTTCGCATTCCGCCGCATTCGATCGAGGCCGAGTCGAGCGTCCTGGGCGGGCTGCTGCTCGACAACGGCGCCTGGGACCGCATGGGCGATCTGCTGGTCGATGGCGACTTCTATCGTTTCGAGCACAAGTTGATCTATGCGGCCATCGGCACACTGATCAACGCATCGAAACCGGCCGACGTGATCACCGTCTTCGAGCAGTTGAAGAACCTTGGCAAGGCGGACGAGACCGGTGGACTGATCTACCTGAATTCGCTCGCCCAGTATGTGCCGAGTGCCAGCAACATCCGGCGCTATGCGGAGATCGTGCGTGAGCGCTCGATCCTGCGCAAGCTGGTCTCGGCGGCCGACGAGATCGCCACCAATGCCTTCAACACGCAGGGCAAGGCGGTCGACAAGATCCTCGACGAGGCCGAGCAGAAGATCTTCAACATCGGCGAGGAAGGCTCGCGGATGAAGCAGGGTTTCCAGGGCATGGATTCCCTGGTCGTCGATCTGCTCGACCGTGTCACCGAGATGGCGGACAACCCCAACGACATCACCGGCGTGCCGACGGGTTTCATCGATCTCGACCGCATGACCTCGGGCTTCCAGGCTGGAGACATGGTGGTGCTGGCGGCACGCCCGTCGATGGGCAAGACCGCGCTGGCCATCAACATCGCCGAGCATGTGGCCCTCAACGAGGGGCTGCCGGTGGCCGTGTTCTCGATGGAAATGGGAGCCTCTCAGCTCGCGGTGCGGATCGTCGGTTCGATCGGGCGCATCGACCAGACCCATCTGCGTACCGGCAAGCTGACCGACGAGGAGTGGCCGCGTCTGACCGAGGCGATCGAGAAACTGCGCAACATCTCGCTCCACATCGACGAGACGCCTGGCCTGACGACCAGCGAACTGCGCGCCAACGCCCGGCGTCTGTCGCGCACCTGCGGGCAACTCGGACTGATCGTGGTCGACTACCTTCAACTCATGAGCGTGTCGACCAGCATGAACGACGAGAACCGCGCCACGGCGGTGGGCGAGATCTCGCGTGGGCTCAAGATGCTGGCGAAGGAACTGAAATGTCCGGTGATCGCGCTGTCGCAGCTCAGCCGGGGCGTCGAGAGCCGCACCGACAAGCGCCCCATGATGAGCGATCTGCGGGAATCCGGCGCCATCGAGCAGGATGCCGACGTGATCATGTTCATCTATCGCGACGACTACTACAACAAGGACTCCAAGGAGCCCGGCGTCGCGGAAGTCATCATCAGCAAGCAGCGCAACGGCCCCACCGGGACGGTCAAGCTCGCCTTCCTGAAGCCCATCACCAAGTTCGAGAGCCTGGCGAGTGGCAGCTATGGCAGCGAGTACTGATCGCCACGGAGGGTGAGGATCGCTCGGCGCGTCGACGATAAAAAAAGCCCGCGATGCCAGGGGCACGCGGGCTTCGGTCCGGAACGGATCCGGACCACGTGACGACGGCGGCTACAGCACTTCGCTGGCGAAGTCGGCCAGTCGTGACCGTTCACCCCGCGCGAGCGTGATGTGCCCGCTGTGGGGCCAACCTTTGAACTTGTCGACGGCGAAAGTGAGACCCGACGAACCCTCGGTCAGATAGGGTGTGTCGATCTGCGCGAGGTTGCCCATGCAGATGATCTTGGTGCCGGGCCCTGCGCGCGTGATGAGGGTCTTCATCTGCTTGGGCGTGAGGTTCTGGGCCTCGTCGATGATCACGTACTTGTTGAGGAAAGTGCGTCCGCGCATGAAATTCATGCTCTTGATCTTGATGCGGCTGCGGATCAGCTCGTTGGTGGCGGCGCGTCCCCATTCGCCGGCGCCGCCTCCGTCGCCCTTGGCGAGGAACTCGAGGTTGTCGTCGAGCGCGCCCATCCAGGGACCCATCTTCTCTTCCTCGGTGCCTGGCAGGAAGCCGATGTCCTCTCCCACGCTCACGGTCGCGCGCGTCATGATGATCTCGGTGTAGCGCCGATCGTCGAGCACCTGGGTGAGGCCGGAGGCCAGTGCCATCAGCGTCTTGCCGGTGCCGGCCGTGCCGGCGAGGGTGACGAAATCGATGTCCGGGTCCATCAGCACGTTCATGGCGAAGTTCTGCTCCCGGTTCTTGGTCGCAACACCCCAGACGGCGTTCTTTGCCGAACCATAGTCCTTGAGCGTCTTGAGCACCGCGGTCTTGTCGCGGATCTCGGTCACGCGCGCATACATGCTCGGTTCGCCCGGCGCCTCGAAGAAGACGAACTGGTTGATGTGCAGGCTCGGCACGATCGGTCCGCTGATGCGGTAGAACGTGCTGCTGCCGCTCTGCCAGCTCTCCACCGTCTTGCTCTGCCTCGTCCAGAAGTCCGCAGGCAGTGCGAGTGAACCGGCATAGAGCAGATCACCGTCCTCGAGCGTCTTGTCGTTCTGGTAGTCGTCGGTCGCCAGGCCCAGGGCCCGTGCCTTGACACGCATGTTGATGTCCTTGGACACCAGGACCACGTCGCGCTTCGGATGGCCCGGGCGGTCCTCGGCATGCAACTCGCTCAAGGCCTGCACCACGCCCAGGATCTGGTTGTCGGCCTTGCCCTGGGGCAGGCTGGTGGGAAGCGAGTAATCCAGCGGAGAGGTCTGGAAGAACAACTTGCCGCCAGCCTCGCGATGACCGGTCGTGTCGAGCTTCAGGCCCTTGGCGATGTCCGCACCCTGCGCACCGGCGAGGGCGTCGAGCGTGCGGCTGGTCTGGCGCCCGTTGCGTGCGACCTCGGTCGTGCCCTTCTTGTGGCCGTCGAGTTCCTCCAGCACGATCATCGGCAGGAAGACGTCGTGCTCCTCGAAGCGGAACAGGCACATCGGGTCGTGCAGGAGCACATTGGTATCGAGCACGAAGAGCTTGGCCGGGCCGCTCTGGCGTGCCGTGCGTCGCGAGCGCGTGCCTTCCTGCGCCACCCGTTCGACGCGTGGGCGCGCCGATGGGGACGCGGGCACGGACGAGGGCATTGCCGATGGCGATGGCGTCGGAGCGGTCGGCGACGGGTCGCGCGCGACGAGTTCGTCGGTCGGGATCGCCGACGCTTCCGTCGCCACCACCGTGCGGCTGCCACGTCTGCGGGACGTGCCGCGCGCACTGGAACGTTCCTGCGACTCGACGGTTTCCTGACCACGGGTCGGGACGTCGGACGAGACCACTTCCGTCGCCGCCTTCTCTTGCGGCGTGGCCATCGGGCGGGGCCGGGTCTCGACCTGCTGCGCCGGCTCGGCGCCACTCACATGGCCGAACGCGCGCGGCACGGCCGTCGTGACGGGACTGGTGGTCTTCTCGGGGTCGAGTCGACCGGACTGGGGGCGGTCGAGCAAGGCGAGATCCTGCGACGCATCGTCGCGGGCCGTGTCACCGATCCGCGTGCTGCCGCCGCGGCGCGAGGACTTGGAGGAGGAACGCACGGGTGCTTCGAGAACGTCCGGTGAAAGAAGGGCTGCGCGTTTCGTGGGTGCGGGAGGCAAGGGCATGTGGCGTTCTGCTCGCGAAGGGAAAGGGGCCAGAAAGCGAAAAAGCCGCCTGGAAACCAGCGCGGCTTTGTTCGGAGAATGCGGTCGAAGCGCTCAAAGGCATAGATTCATTATGCACATCGCGCTTGGCCCGCGTGAGGCGTGGGATCAGGCGGGTTTCTTCAATGCCTTGACAGCCTTGAGCACGTCGTCCACGTGGCCCGGAACCTTGAGACCACGCCATTCGGCCTTGAGGATGCCGTCGGCGCCGACCAGGAAGGTGCTGCGCTCGATGCCCTTGACCTTCTTGCCATACATGATCTTGTTCTTGACCACGCCGAACATGTGACACATCTTTTCCTCGGTGTCGGCGATGAGTTCGAAGGGCAGTTCGAGCTTGGCCTTGAACTCCTCATGCGACTTCATGTTGTCGCGCGACACGCCGAAGACGGTGGCACCGGCCTTGACGAAATCCTTGTAGCGGTCGCGGAACTGCATGGCCTCGGTGGTGCAGCCCGGCGTGTTGTCCTTGGGATAGAAGTACATCACCAGAACGTGCCCGAGATGCGAGGTGTTCGAAACCTTCAGGCCGCCGGTGGCGGTGGATTCGAATTCGGGAATGGGTTTGTTGACAACGATCGCCATGAAACTTGTTTTCTCCGTTGGGTTCCATCGCGGGCCGCGCCGTCGTGACGATGGGGGATTGGTCGTTGCTCACTTTGAGGGCGGATCGGGAAGGCGGATCGCCAAGTCGCAAGCCTGCGATTTTAACGCGAAATGGTTCTCAGATTCCACCCGGGGGATGCTCTATCAGAAGGGCCGCCAGCACGCGCCGTCCCTCGGCGGCCAGGATGTTGTAGGTACGGCAGGCCGCCGCCGTATCCATGGTTTCGACCCCCACGCGGCGTGCCATGAGGGGCTGCAGCCAGGAGGGGTGCGGGAAGCGCAGCCGAGTGCCGCTGCCGAAGATCACCATCTCCGCGTCGAGCGCCGCCAATGGAGCGAAATGCGCGGCGCCGAGGCTCTCGAAGCTCGTGCAGTCCCAGGCGAAACGTTCGCCGCCGGAGCCGACGACCATGCTGGTTTCGAGGCGTTCGTGATTGATCGCGATCCAGCCCGGGCCATAGGCGGTGATGGTCTGGACCTCGGATTTGTCGGGCTGGAGCTTCATGGGGGCAGGGTGGAACTGTGGTCAAATTATAGGTTTTCCCCTATGCAGGCGGCCCCCGGAGGGACTTTGAAGCAGCTCAAGAAATCGGCCAAGCTGGCCAACGTGCTCTACGACATCCGCGGCCCCATCATGGACGCCGCCAAGCAGATGGAGGAAGAGGGCCAGAAGATCATCAAGCTCAACATCGGCAACCTCGCCGTGTTCGGCTTCGATGCACCCGAGGAAGTCCAGCAGGACATGATCCGCAACCTGCCGGCCTCGGCGGGCTATTCGGACAGCAAGGGCATCTTCGCCGCGCGCAAGGCCGTGATGCACGAGACCCAGAAGCAGGGCATCGCGGGCGTGACGCTCGACGACATCTACCTGGGCAACGGTGCCAGCGAGTTGATCGCCATGTCCACCAACGCGCTGCTCGACGACGGCGACGAACTGCTGGTGCCGACGCCCGACTATCCGCTGTGGACCGCCTCGACCAGCCTGTCGGGCGGCCGTCCGGTGCACTACCTGTGCGACGAGGACAATGGCTGGATGCCCGACCTGGCCGACATCCGCGCCAAGATCACGCCGCGCACCAAGGGCATCGTCGTCATCAACCCCAACAACCCGACCGGTGCGCTGTATTCCGAAGGGCTGCTGCGCGGCATCATCGACATCGCGCGCGAGCATGGCCTGGTGATCTTCGCCGACGAGGTCTACGACAAGGTCCTCTACGACGGCGTGCGCCACACGGCCATCGCCAGCCTGTCGAACGACGTGCTGACGCTGACCTTCAATTCGCTGTCCAAGAGCTACCGCTCCTGCGGCTATCGCGCCGGCTGGATGGTGGTCTCGGGCGACAAGAAGCTGGCGGGTGACTACATCGAGGGGCTCAACATGCTCTCGAACATGCGCCTGTGCGCCAACGTGCCGGGCCAGTGGGCGATCCAGACCGCGCTGGGTGGCTACCAGAGCATCAAGGACCTGGTGGGCACCGGTGGGCGCCTGCGCCGCCAGCGCGACCTGGCCTACGAACTCATCACCGCGATCCCCGGCGTGACCTGCGTCAAGCCCGTGGCGGCGCTCTACATGTTCCCGAAGCTCGATCCCCGGGTCTATCCGATCGAGGACGACCGCCAGTTCTTCCTCGAACTGCTCAAGGAGACCAAGGTGATGCTGGTGCAGGGGACCGGCTTCAACTGGGCCACGCCCGACCACTTCCGCATCGTTTTCCTGCCGCACGAGGAAGACCTGCGCGAGGCCATCGGGCGCATCGCGAAGTTCCTCGAGCGCTATCGCAGCCGCCTGCGCACGACCGCCACGGTCTGACCCCTCCCGACGCCGCGGCCGCGCGCCCTTGCCTGCGATGCGCGAGCCGGAGCGTCCGGCAATCCGTTCCGTTCCGCCCGTTCCTTTGACATGACTGCTGTATCCATGAAACCCATCCAAGTCGGCCTGCTGGGCATCGGCACCGTCGGCAGCGGCACGTTCAACGTGCTGCGCCGCAACCAGGAAGAGATCAAGCGCCGCGCCGGCCGCGGCATCGAGATCGCGATGGTGGCCGACCTCGACGTCGAGCGCGCCCGCGCCGTCGTGGGCGAGGGCGCGCGCGTCGTCGCCGATGCGCGCGAGGTCATCGCGAACCCCGACATCGACATCGTCGTCGAGCTGATCGGCGGCTATGGCATCGCCCGGCAGCTGGTGCTCGAGGCCATCGCCGCGGGCAAGCACGTGGTGACGGCCAACAAGGCGCTGCTGGCCGTGCACGGCACCGAGATCTTCGCGGCGGCGCAGCAGCGCGGCGTGATGGTGGCCTTCGAGGCCGCCGTGGCCGGTGGCATCCCGATCATCAAGGCGCTGCGCGAGGGCCTCACGGCCAACAGCATCCAGTGGATCGCCGGCATCATCAACGGCACCACCAACTTCATCCTCTCGGAGATGCGGGACAAGGGGCTCGACTTCGCGACCGTGCTCAAGGAGGCGCAGCGCCTGGGCTATGCCGAGGCCGATCCGACCTTCGACATCGAGGGCGTCGACGCCGCCCACAAGATCACGCTGATGAGCGCCATCGCCTTCGGCATGCCGGTGCAGTTCGACAAGGCGCACGTCGAGGGCATCACCCAGCTCGCCGCCCAGGACATCAAGTACGCCGAGCAGCTGGGCTACCGCATCAAGCTCCTGGGCATCACGCGCCGCGCCGCCGGCGGCATCGAGCTGCGCGTGCATCCGGCGCTGGTGCCGGCCAAGCGGCTGCTGGCCAACGTCGAGGGCGCCATGAACGCGGTGGTGGTGCACGGCGATGCCGTCGGCACCACGCTCTACTACGGCAAGGGCGCCGGCAGCGAACCGACGGCGAGCGCCGTGATCGCCGACCTGGTCGACATCACGCGCCTGCACGCGGCCGACGCCGCGCAGCGCGTGCCGCCCCTCGCCTTCCACCCCGACGCCATGAACGACCACCTCGACGTCGTGCCCATGCGCGAGGTCGTCACCAGCTACTACCTGCGCCTGCGCGTGGCCGACGAGGCCGGCGTGCTGGCCAAGGTGACCGGGCTGCTGGCCGAGGCCGGCATCAGCATCGACGCCGTGCTGCAGCGCGAGGCCGACGAGATCGGCGGCGAGGGCTCGACCCAGACCGACGTCATCATCCTGACCCACGACACGCGCGAAGGCACGCTCGACGACGCCATCGCCCAGCTGCAGGCCCTGCCCACCGTGCTGGCGCCGATCGTGCGCCTGCGCAAGGAGGAGCTGAGCTGATGCACTACCTCTCCACCCGCGGCGACGCCACGCCGCGCCGCTTCTGCGACATCCTGCTCGAGGGCCTGGCGCCCGATGGCGGCCTGTACCTGCCGGCGCACTATCCGCAGGTCGACGCCGCCACGCTCGGGCGCTGGCGCGCGCTGCCCTATGCCGAGCTGGCCTTCGAGATCCTCTCGCTCTACATCGACGACATCCCGGCCGAGGACCTGCGCGCGCTGTGCGCGAAGACGTACACGGCCGAGGTCTTCGGCAGCGCCGAGATCGTGCCGCTGCGCGAGCTGGAGGACGCCACCTACCTCGAGGCCCTGTCCAACGGCCCGACGCTGGCCTTCAAGGACATGGCGATGCAGCTGCTGGGCAACCTGTTCGAATACGAACTGGCGCGCCGCGGCGAGACGCTCAACATCCTCGGCGCCACCAGCGGCGACACCGGCAGCGCGGCGGAATACGCGATGCGCGGCAAGCGCGGCATCCGGGTCTTCATGACCTCGCCGGACGGGCGCATGAGCCCGTTCCAGCAGGCGCAGATGTTCAGCCTGCAGGACGCCAACATCCACAACATCGCCATCGACGGCGTGTTCGACGACTGCCAGGACATCGTCAAGGCGGTCTCCAACGACCTGCCTTTCAAGCGCCAGTACCGCATCGGCACGGTCAACTCGATCAACTGGGCGCGCCTGCTGGCGCAGGTGGTCTACTACTTCGCCGGCTATTTCCAGGCCACGCCCTCGAACGACCGGCAGGTCAGCTTCTCGGTGCCCTCGGGCAACTTCGGCAACGTCTGCGCCGGCCACGTGGCGCGCATGATGGGCCTGCCGATCCGCACCTTGGTGGTGGCCACCAACGAGAACGACGTGCTCGACGAGTTCTTCCGCACCGGCGTCTATCGCGTGCGTTCGGCCGCCGACACGCACGAGACCTCCAGTCCCTCGATGGACATCAGCAAGGCCAGCAACTTCGAGCGTTTCGTCTTCGACCTGCTCGGCCGCGACGGCGCACTCACGCGCAATCTGTTCGAGGGCGAGATCGGCCGTCATGGCCGCTTCGACCTGAGCGCCGACCCGCGCTTCGCCGAGGCCGCGACGCGCTTCGGCTTCGCCAGCAGCCGCAGCACGCATGCCGATCGCCTGGCCACCATCCGCGACACCGACCGGCGCTTCGCCACCCTGATCGACACCCACACCGCCGATGGCCTGAAGGCCGCGCGCGAGCACCTGACGCCCGGCGTGCCGATGATCGTGCTGGAGACGGCCCTGCCGATCAAGTTCGCCTCCACCATCGTCGAGGCGCTCGGTCACGAGCCGGATCGGCCGGCGAGGTTCGAGGGCATCGAGGCCTTGCCCAAGCGGGTGCACAAGCTGGCCGCCGATGCCCGGGCCGTCAAGGCCTTCATCGCGCAGCACTGCGAACCGGCGACCGCGTGAGCGGCCGGTCCGGCGGCTCCACCGCATGAAAGCCATCGGCTTCGCCGGCTATTCGGGCGCGGGCAAGACGACCCTGGTCGAGCGCCTGATCCCGTTGCTCAAGGCCCGGGGCCAGCGCGTGTCGGTGGTCAAGCATGCGCACCATCGCTTCGACATCGATCACCCCGGCAAGGACACCTATCGCCATCGCGAGGCCGGCGCCTTCGAGGTGGTGGTGGCCTCCGACCGCCGCCTGGCGCTGATCCGCGAGTTCGAGCAGCCGGCGCAGCCCTCCGTGCACCAGCTCATCGCCGAGCTCGATCACGGGGTCGACTGGGTGCTGGTCGAGGGCTTCCGGCATGCCGATCTGCCCAAGATCGAAGTCTGGCGCGAGGCCGCCCCCGAAGCCGCGCCGCGGCCGCCGCACTATGCCGAGGATCCCCACGTGGTGGCCGTCGCCACCGACGCGCCAGGACGCCTGCCGCATCCGACCGCCTTGCCGGTGCTCGATATCAATGACGCCGACGCGGTCGTGGCCTGGCTGCTCGCACAGTCCGACCGCTTCGACTACAAGCTCCCTGCCCATGCCTGAACCGATCGTCTCCGCCACTCCGGCCGCTCCCGCCCCACGGCCCGCCCTGATGCCGCTGGAGACCGCGCTGGCGACCCTGCTGTCGCAGGCCGCGCCGGAGCCGGCGACCGAGAGCGTCTCGACCTTCGAGGCCGACGGCCGCGTGCTGGCGCTCGATGTCGTCTCCGGCCTGACCGTGCCGCCGCACGACAACAGCTCGATGGACGGCTATGCCGTGCGCAGCGCCGATTGCGCCGTGCCCGGGGTCGAGCTGCCGGTGTCCCAGCGCATCCCGGCTGGCAGCGTGGGCGCGCCGCTGGCCATCGGCAGCGTCGCGCGCATCTTCACCGGCGCGCCGATCCCGGCGGGCGCCGACGCGGTCGTGATGCAGGAGGACGTCGTCCCCGGCAATGGTCCCGATCAGGTCCGCATCGGCAGCACGCCGAGCGCCGGCCAGTGGATCCGCCGCGCCGGCGAGGACGTGGCCCGGGGCGACGTCGTGCTCGTCCGTGGCCGGCGCCTGACGCCCGCCGCCCTGGGACTGGCCGCCAGTGTGGGCCTCGACCGTCTTCAGGTGGCGCGCCGTCCGCGCGTCGCGCTGCTGTCCACCGGCGACGAGCTGGTGATGCCGGGCGAGGTCGCGCCCGAGGCGATGAAGCCCGGCACCATCTACAACTCCAACCGCTTCTTCATGCGGGCCCTGCTCGCGCGACTGGGGTGCGAGGTCACCGACCTGGGCCTGGTGGCGGACCGGCTCGACGCCACCATCGACGCCCTGCGCACGGCGGCGGTCTCGAACGACCTGATCGTCACCACCGGCGGCGTCTCGGTCGGCGAGGAGGACCACATCCGGGTCGCGATCGAATCGCTCGGCCGGCTCTCGCTGTGGTCGCTGGCGATCAAGCCCGGCAAGCCCTTCGCGTACGGCCGCATCGGCGCGGCGCACGTCACCGGACTGCCGGGCAATCCGGTGTCGAGCTTCATGACCTTCCTGCTGCTGGTACGGCCCTTCGTGCTGCGGCTGCAGGGCGTCGAGCAGGTCGAGCCGCAGGCCGTGTCGATGCGCATCGACGCCGACTGGCCGCGCCCCGACCGGCGGCGCGAATTCCTGCGGGCGCGCCGCAATGCCGCGGGCGGGCTCGACCTGTTCCCCAACCAGAGTTCGGGCGTGCTGACCTCCATGGCCTGGGGCGATGGCGTGATCGACACGCCGGCCGGCCAGCCCCTGCGGCGGGGCGACATCGTTCGGTTCATCCCGTTCGATGGCCTGCTGGCCTGATGGCCCGCCTCGTCCGACGACCGACCAGACATTTCCCGATCCCGCCATGAAAACCATCCGCATCCGCTACTTCGCTTCCGTGCGGGAGGCACTGGGCAGCGGCGAGACGATCCGGTCCGAGGCTGCGACCCTGGCCGGCCTGCGCGACGAACTCATCGCACGCGGCGGCGCCCATGCCACGGCGCTGGCGCGCGGCAAGGCCGTGCGCATGGCGCGCGACCAGGTCATGAGCCCGGAGGACGCGATCCTGGAGGACGGCGCCGAAATCGCCTTCTTCCCCCCGGTCACCGGCGGTTGAGCATGGCGCAGATCGACCCCCGTCCAGCGCGCGTCTCGATCCAGACGCAGGACTTCGACCTGCAGCGCGAGATCGAGGCGCTGCACGGCACGGACGCGCGCGTGGGCGCCGTCTGCAGCTTCGTCGGCACGGTGCGCGACCGCAACGACGGCAGCCAGGTCGCCTCGATGGAGCTGGAGCACTACCCGGGCATGACCGAGCGGGCGATCGAGGCCATGATCGACCAGGCCCACGCCCGCTTCGACATCGTCGGCGCCCGCGTCGTGCACCGGGTCGGCCTGCTGCAGCCGCTCGAGCGCATCATGATGGTCGCCGTGGTGTCGGCGCATCGCGGCGCCAGCTTCCAGGCCTGCGAGTTCCTGATGGACTATCTCAAGACCCAGGCGCCGTTCTGGAAGAAGGAACAGACACCCGAGGGCGCGCGCTGGGTCGACGCCCGCGTCGCCGACGATGCCGCGCTCGCGCGCTGGGGCATCGAGGCCTCCAACGCCTGAGCGGGCCCCGGCGCCGGCCTCAGGCGGGCCGGAAGCCGTTGGCGCGGATGATCCGCTGCCACGACTGCGTATAGGTGCGCACCCGCCCGGCGAACTGGCCCTGCGGCTCGTAGCCCACGCTCAGGCCCATCGTGGTCAGTCGCTGGCGCACGTCGGGCATCGCCAGCACCTTGGCCAGGGCCGCGCCGAAGCGGTCGATCACCGGTTGCGGCGTGCCCACCGGCGCGAAGATGCCGTAGTAGGGCAGGTCGTCGAGGTTGGCGAAACCGAGTTCGCCGAAGGTCGGCACCTGCGGCAGCAGCGGCTGGCGCCTGGCGCCGATGGTCGCGACGATGCGGACCTTGCCGGCGCGGTGGTTCTCGATGAAGTCGGGCACCGAGGCGATGCCGGCGCCGATCTGGTCGCCCAGCATGTCGGCCATGAGGGGCGCGCTACCGCGGTAGGGCGCGGCCTGGATGTCCAGGCGGGTGCGCTCGGCGATCAGCCGCACCAGGAACTCCGGGATCGACGCCGGCGCCGGCACGCCGATGGTGTCGCGTCCGCCGCGCCGGTTGCGCACCCAGGCGATGTACTCGTCGAAGCCACGCGCCGGCGTGCCACCCGAGACGGCCAGCACGTTGGCGAAGCTGGCGAAGCCGGCCACCGGCACGAAGTCGAGCGCCGGGTCGAAGCCCGGGTTCTTCACCACCTGCGGCAGGATCGAGATCGTGTGGTCGTGCGACAGCATCAGGGTGTGGCCGTCGGCCGGCGCGGCCTTGAGCGCCTGGGCCGCGATCTGGCCACCGGCGCCGGCGCGGTTCTCCACCACCACCGGGGCGCCGAGTTCGTCCTTGAGCTTCTCGCCCAGCGCGCGCGCGATGGCATCGCTGCCGGCACCGGCCGGAAAACCCACCAGCAGGCGGATGGGCGCGCCACCGCCCTGCGCGCGGGTGGGGCCGGCGGCCAGGGCCGCCAGGCCGCCCAGGCCGGCTGCCAGCACATCGCGTCGTGAAGGAGGGGTTCGCATGATCGATGTCATAGGTTTGCGTCGAAGGAGGGAGTAGATTGAGAGACATGGAACGCGCGGCCACATGGCCCGGCCGGCCCTTGAATCGCGGCGCCATGGTCTTATTTTCAGTCCAAGGAAACATTCGCCATGCGTCAAGACAAACTCACCACCAAATTCCAGGAAGCCCTCGGCGACGCCCAGTCGCTCGCCCTGGGCAACGACAACGCCTACATCGAGCCGGTCCATCTGCTCGCGGCCATGCTGCGCCAGGACGAGGGGCCGCGCGCGCTGCTCGAGCGCGCCGGCGTCAACGTCGCCGGCCTGTCGCAGGCGGCCGAGGCCGCCATCAAGAAATTGCCGCAGGTCCAGGGCGGCGAAGCGGTGCAGGTCGGCCCCGAGCTCAACCGCCTGCTGCAGGCGACCGAGAAGGAAGCCATCAAGCGCAACGACCAGTTCATCGCCGGCGAGCTCTTCCTGCTGGCGCTCGCCGACAGCAAGGCCGACATCGGCAACCTGGCGCGCGGCCAGGGCCTGGCGCGCAAGTCGCTCGAGTCGGCCATCGATGCCGTGCGCGGCGGGCAGGGCGTCCACAGCGCCGATGCCGAGGGCCAGCGCGAATCGTTGAAGAAATACACCATGGACCTCACCGAGCGCGCCCGTCGCGGCAAGCTCGATCCCGTGATCGGCCGCGACGAGGAGATCCGCCGCGCCATCCAGGTGCTGCAGCGCCGCACCAAGAACAACCCCGTGCTGATCGGCGAGCCGGGCGTGGGCAAGACCGCCATCGTCGAAGGCCTGGCGCAGCGCATCGTCGCCGGCGAGGTGCCCGAGTCGCTCAAGGGCAAGCGCGTGCTGTCGCTCGACATGGCCGCGCTGCTGGCCGGCGCCAAGTTCCGCGGCGAGTTCGAGGAGCGCCTGAAGAGCGTGCTCAACGAGCTGGCCAAGGACGAGGGCCAGACCATCGTCTTCATCGACGAGCTGCACACCATGGTGGGCGCCGGCAAGGCCGAGGGCGCGATGGACGCGGGCAACATGCTCAAGCCCGCGCTCGCGCGCGGCGAACTGCACTGCGTGGGCGCCACCACCCTGGACGAATACCGCAAGTACATCGAGAAGGATGCCGCGCTGGAGCGCCGCTTCCAGAAGATCCTGGTGGGCGAGCCGACCGTGGAGGCGACCATCGCCATCCTGCGCGGCCTGCAGGAGAAGTACGAGGTGCACCATGGCGTCGACATCACCGACCCGGCCATCGTCGCGGCCGCCGAGCTGTCCGACCGCTACATCACCGACCGCTTCCTGCCCGACAAGGCGATCGACCTGATCGACGAGGCGGCGGCCAAGATCAAGATCGAGATGGACTCCAAGCCCGAGGTCATGGACCGGCTCGACCGCCGGCTGATCCAGCTGCAGATCGAGCGCGAGGCCGTGCGTCGCGAGAAGGACGAGTCCTCGCAGAAGCGCTTCGGCCTGATCGAGGAGGAGATCGCGCGGCTGCAGAAGGAGATCGCCGACTACGACGAGATCTGGCAGGCCGAGAAGGCCCAGGCCCAGGGCAGCGCGCACATCCGCGAGGAGATCGACAAGCTCAAGTTCCAGATCGACGAGTTCACGCGCAAGGGCGACTTCAACAAGGTCGCCGAGCTGCAGTACGGGCAGCTGCCCGGCCTGGAGAAGCGCCTGAGGGAGGCGCAGGAGAGCGAGACCCACCGTGGCAAGGGCAGCACGCCCACGCTGCTGCGCACGCAGGTCGGCGCCGAGGAGATCGCCGAGGTCGTGGCGCGCGCCACCGGCATCCCGGTGGCCAAGCTGATGCAGGGCGAGCGCGACAAGCTGCTGGTCATGGAGGACAAGCTGCACGAGCGCGTGGTCGGCCAGGACGAGGCCATCGGCGCGGTCGCCAATGCGATCCGGCGCTCGCGCTCGGGCCTGTCGGACCCGAACCGCCCGACCGGCAGCTTCCTGTTCCTGGGTCCCACGGGCGTGGGCAAGACCGAGCTGTGCAAGGCGCTCGCGGGCTTCCTGTTCGACAGCGAGGACCATCTCATCCGCATCGACATGAGCGAGTTCATGGAGAAGCATTCGGTCGCGCGCCTGATCGGCGCGCCACCGGGCTACGTCGGCTACGAGGAGGGCGGCTACCTGACCGAGGCGGTGCGCCGCAAGCCCTACAGCGTGGTGCTGCTCGACGAGGTCGAGAAGGCCCATCCGGATGTCTTCAACGTGCTGCTGCAGGTGCTCGACGACGGCCGGCTGACCGATGGCCAGGGCCGCACGGTGGACTTCAAGAACACCGTCATCGTCATGACCAGCAACATCGGCTCGCCGATCATCCAGTCGATGGTGGGCCGGCCGTCCGAGGAGATCAAGGAAGCGGTGTGGGACGAGCTGAAGAACTACTTCCGCCCGGAATTCCTCAACCGCATCGACGAGACCGTGGTGTTCCATGCGCTCGATGCCAGGAACATCGAATCGATCGCGGCGATCCAGCTCAAGGTGCTGCAGGCGCGGCTGGCGAAGATGGACCTGTTCCTCGACGTCTCGGCGGCGGCATTGGCCGAGATCGCCAAGGTCGGCTTCGATCCGGTGTTCGGCGCGCGGCCGCTCAAGCGCGCCATCCAGCAGCGCATCGAGAATCCGCTCTCGAAGCTGCTGCTCGATGGCAGCTTCGGGCCGAAGGACACGATCCACGTCGCCACCGATCCGATCCAGTCGCCGGGACAATTCACCTTCAAGCGCATGGGGGAACCATCGGCAGAGGCTCTGGCCTAATGCCGATGATGAACTTTTTCATTCGTATCGTCCTGTTCCTCCTGGGCTTGATCGTCGCGACGGGCCTGTTCTTCCTGGTGGCCGTGCTGGCCGCCGTCTGGGGTGCCCGCTACGGCTGGGCGCGCCTGACCGGCAAGCCGGTGTCGCCCTGGGCCGCCATGGCGGGCCGTTTCGATCCGCGCAGCGGCTTCGAGCGTTTCCGTGCGGCGGGCCGGGCGGCCGAGCCGAGTGCCGCCGACGTGGTCGGCGCGCGCGCCCGGGGCGAGTCGGTGCGCAGTCCGGTCGCGCTGGGTCCTGCCGACGACGTGACCGACGTGCGCGCCCGGCCGGCGGCGCGCAACGACTGACCTCCCACGCCACGCGTGCGCCGCTCCGCGCACGGGTGCGCGGTCGGGGCTGAAGCGGCCGCAGCGGCCGCGTCCGGTCATCCCTCGATAGACTGAGCGCATGAACGTGCGTTTCCTCGAAGCCTTCGTCTGGGTCGTCAAGCTCGGCAGTTTCAAGGCTGCCGCCGAGAAGATGAACACCACCCAGGCCGGCATCTCCAGCCGCATCGCCACGCTGGAGGAGCAGTTCGGCGTGCGCCTGTTCGACCGCGAGCACCGGGGCGTCATGCTGACCTACCACGGCACCGAACTGCTGCCCCACGCGGAGCGCATGCTCGAACTGCAGGCCCGCATGGTCGTGGCCATGGGCCAGACCGACGCCTTCTCGGGCATGCTGCGCATCGGCGTCATCGAGACCGTGGCCCATACCTGGCTGCCCGACCTGTTCTCGCGTTTCGCCGAGCGCTATCCCAACGCCACGCTCAACCTGGTGTGCGACATCACCCCGCGCCTGCGCGACGACCTGCTGCGCGGCACGCTCGACTGCGTGATCCTGTCGGAGGAGATCACGCCCGGCTTCATCGACAACCGGCGCATCGCCAACCTGGCGATGCGCTGGGTGGCCAGCCCCTCGCTGGCGCTGAGGTTCCCCTCGCGCCGCCTGCTGTCCTTCGCCGACATCGCGGAGCAACCGATCATCTCGTTCAACCGCGAGTCGAGCGTCTATCGCAACATCGCGCAGAACGCCGCCGGCTGCGCCAAACTGCGGGTGAGCTACTTCTCGTCGATCGGCGCGATGGTCGACCTGGCGCGCAGCGGCTTCGGCACGGCGCTGCTGCCACCGGCCGTGATCCAGCAGGACCTGCGCGACGGCCGGCTGGTCGCGCTCGATGTCGATCCGGTGCCGATCGCGCTGCCGCTGGTGGCCAGCCGGCGGCTGGAGCCGACATCGCCGCTGGCCGAAGCGCTCGTCGGCATGGCGCAGACCTCCTGCGACCAGTTCCTGTCGACCTGCCGCGACGACGCGCGCGCGCCCTGATCCGGCGCATGCCGCGCCCGATCGTGGGGCGGGCCGATGCGCCAGGGCCGTGCATCACGAAACCCTATCGATCGTCGAAAGAATTTCCCGTTTGACCCCGGGCGGTCGCGCGACAACACTGCGCGCCATGCACAGTCCCATGACCGCCCGGCGCCATCGCGAGTTCTTCGCGATCCGTCCCGATGACGCCTCCACCGCGTGGTCGCCCGTGGCCTGCACGGCCGGGCGCATCGACGAGATCCTGCTGGTCGACGACCTCGACACGGTCGCCGCCACGGGGTCGCGCACCCGGCTCGCGCGCTGGTCGCCCGGCGCGCTGATCGACCGGCCGGTGGTCCACGACTTCCACGAGCAGGTGTTCGTCGTCGAGGGCGATCTGGTGGTCGGCTGCGACGACCGGGGCGAGGGCGGCGAGAGCTTCGGCCCCTACACCTTCGCCTGCCGGCCTCCGGGCGCCGTGCATGGCCCCTTCACCTCGCGAACCGGCTGCGTGCTGTTCGAGATCCAGTACTACGAATGAACACCGTCGCCTCTTTCCCCGCTTCCACCCCGGCCACCGGCGCGACGACCGGCGCCGGCCTCGACGCCCGCCGGCGGGTGCGCGACGGCGGCCATGCCGGCCACACCGCCGGCATGGCGCCGGGTCACGTGCAGGGCAACCTGGTGATCCTGCCGCAGGCCCAGGCCGACGATTTCCTGCGCTTCTGCCAGCGCAACCCCAAGTCGTGCCCGCTGCTGGCGGTCTCGGAGCCGGGCGATCCGGCGCTGCCGTCGCTCGGCCGGGACATCGACATCCGCAGCGACGTGCCGCGCTATCGCGTCTGGCGCGATGGCGTGCTGGTCGACGAGCCGACGGATGTCACCGCTCTCTGGCGCGACGACCTCGTGAGCTTCGTGATCGGCTGCTCGTTCTCGTTCGAGGAGGCGCTGCTCGAAGCCGGGGTGCCCTTGCGCCACGTCGCCGAGGGCCGCAACGTCGCCATGTACCGAACCAGCGTCCCGACGGTGCCCGCCGGCATCTTCCAGGGTCCGCTGGTGGTGTCGATGCGGCCCATGAACGCGGCCGATGCGATCCGCGCGGTGCAGGTGACCTCGCGCTTCCCGCAGGTGCATGGCGCGCCGGTGCACCTGGGCCGGCCCGACCTGATCGGCATCGCCGACCTCGCCAGGCCCGACTTCGGCGAACCGGTCGCCATCCTGGACGACGAGCTGCCCGTGTTCTGGGCCTGCGGCGTGACGCCGCAGTCGGTGGTGATGGCCGCCCGGCCGCCGTTGTGCATCACGCACGCGCCCGGCTGCATGCTGATCACGGACCTGCTGAACCACCGCATCGCCAGTTTCTAGCGCGGACCGCGCGCGATCCCTCGCCCCGTACCTTTCCTTCCCGTTCCCTCTTCGCGTCCCCCAGGAGTCCATCCGATGAAGCGTTCCCCGTCCCCCCTCGCCGCCGTCGCCTCCGTGGCCGCGGCCGTCCTGCTGCTGGCCGGCACCGCCGTCGCCCAGGTGCCCGCCGGCCCCAAGGTCGCCGTGCAGGCCATCACCCAGGTATCGCCGAACCTGCCGCAGTACACCAAGGTCGACCAGCCCCTGCTGCGCGACGGCATCGCCAAGGCCACCAACGGCCGCGTCGAGGTCACGCTGTCGTCCTGGCCGGAGCGCAACGTGAACGGCCCCGAGGTGCTGCGCCTGGTGCGCTCGGGCCAGGTCGACATCGCCGCCGCGCCGCTGACCACCGTCTCGGGCGACGTGCCGATGCTCGACGGCGTCGACCTCGCCGGCATGAACGCCGACATCGCGCAGGCCCGCAAGGTGGCCGATGCCATGGTGCCGGTGGCCAACAAGGATCTCGAACGCCTGGGGATCAAGCTGGTGGCGACCTATCCGTTCTCCGGCCAAATGCTGTTCTGCCGCAAGCCGGTGGCGAGCCTGGCCGACCTCAAGGGCCTGAAGGTGCGCACCAACGGTCCGTCGGCCTCCGACCTCATCAAGTCGCTCGGCGGCCAGCCGGTGTCGCTGGCCTTCGGCGAGGTCTACACCGCGCTGGAACGCGGCACGGTCGACTGCGGCATCACCGGCGCCGGATCGGGCAACGGCGTGAAGTGGCCGGAAGTCTCGACGCACCTCTACACGCTGCCGCTGTCGTGGTCGACCTCGGGCTACTTCGTCAACCTGGCGTGGTGGAACAAGCTCGACCCGGCCATCCGCGCGCAGTTCGAGAAGACCATGGCCGAGGTCCAGGAGGCGCAGTGGAAGCTGGGCGTGGAGGCCACCAACGACGGCGTCGCCTGCAACGTCGGCCGCGCCGATGGCTGCAAGCTGCACACGCTGATGAAGAAGCCGATGGTCGAGGCCAAGCCCGAGGCCGCCGTCGCCGCCGCGCTGCAGAAGCACGTCGCCGACGACGTGCTGCCCGGCTGGGTCAAGCGCTGCGGTGAACGCTGCGCCACGACCTACACCCAGGTGATCGCCCCGATCACCGGCATCAAGTACACGGCCAAGTGATGTTCCGCGCGCTCGAATGGGTGAGTGCCAAGGCGATGACCATCGCCGGCTGGTGCTATCTGGTGATCACGCTGCTGATCTGCTTCGACATCGCCGCGCGGCGCCTGCTGGGCTTCTCGACCGAGGCGACCACCGAGATCACCGGCTACCTGATGGCGATCGGCATGAGCTGGGGCCTGGCGGGCACCCTGTTCGAGCGCGGCCACGTCCGCATCGACGTGCTGGTGCAGAAGATGCCGCTGGGCGTGCGCGTCTGGCTGCACCTGGCCTCCCTGGTGGCGCTGATGGTGGCCTCTGGCTTCTTCGCCTGGGGCGCCTTCTCGCTGACCCGGGATTCGTGGGACTTCGGCTCGACCGACCTGTCGGCGCTGCACACGCCGCTGGCGGTGCCGCAGGGCCTGTGGGCCGCCGGCCTCGGCCTGCTGCTGCTGGCCGTGGTGGCCCTGGCCGCGCGCGCCGTGCGCCAGCTCGCCACCGGCGATGCCGACGGCATGGACCGCATGCTGATGGCCCGCACCTATGTCGACGAGGCCGCCGAGACCCTGGAGGCCGTGGCCGAGGCGCAGCAGGGCATGCAGTCGCCCGTGTCGCAGCCGGCCACCGCGGGAGCCGCCCGATGATCGCCATCGTCTTCATCGTCGCCATCGGCCTGCTGATCGGCGGCGCCTCGCTCTTCGGCATGCAGGGACCGGCCGCGGCCGCCTCGGCCAGCGTGCCGTGGTGGGCCCTGGCCAGCGTGCTGGTCGCCTTCGTCGGCTTCTTCGCCGGCGGCATCTATGTCGGCGCGGCCCTGGCCGTGCTGTCGCTGCTGGCGGGCTTCGGATTGTCGGACCGGCCGTTCTGGAACTTCATCGGCGAGATGATCTGGAGCCCGTCGACCAACTTCGTGCTGGTGTCGGTGCCGCTGTTCCTGCTGATGGGGGAGGTGATGCTGCGCGCCGGCCTGTCGGAGCGGCTCTACCGCGCCCTCAACATCTGGATGGGGCGCCTGCCCGGCGGCCTGCTGCACACCAACATCATCTCCTGCGGCGTGTTCTCGGCCGTGGCCGGCTCCAGCGTGGCGACCGCCGCCACCATGGGCTCGGTCGCGCTGCCGTACTTCGAGAAGAGCCACTATCCGCCCAAGCTGGTGCTGGGTTCGCTGGCCGCCGGCGGCGCGCTGGGCAACCTGATCCCGCCGGGCATCACCTTCATCATCTACGGCCTGATCACCGAGACCTCGGTGGGCGCGCTGTACCTGGCGGCGGTCGGCCCGAGCATCCTGGTGGTGGCGCTGTTCACCGCCGTCATCCTGTACTACAGCTACAGGCTCAAGCTGCATGGCGACGAGGCCTCGCGGGCCATCACCTGGAAGCACCGCATCGCCAGCCTGTCGGACCTGGTGCCGACGGCGCTGCTGATCACCCTGGTGCTGGGCACCATCTACGCCGGCTGGGCCACGCCCACCGAGTCGGCCGCGCTCGGCGTGGCGGGCAGCCTGGTGCTGGCGCTGGCCGACCGCAAGCTGAAGTGGAGGATGCTGTCGGAATCGATGAAGGCGACCGCGCGCACGACCTCGATGATCGCGCTGATCCTGTTCGGCGCCTACTTCCTCAACTACATCCTGTCGTCCCTGGGCATCCCGCAGATGCTGGCGAAGTTCCTCACCGGCCTGCCGTTTCCGGGCTGGGTGATCATGCTGGTGATCATCGGCTTCTACCTGGCGCTGGGCACCTTCATGGAGGGCATGTCGATGGTGATCACCACCATCCCGCTGCTGTTCCCGGTGGTGACGGCGCTGGGCTACGATCCGATCTGGTTCGGCGTGGTCATCACCATGCTGGTGGAGATCGCCATGATCAGCCCACCCGACGGCACCGTGCTCTACGTGTTGCAGGGCATGCGCCGGCAGCCCGGGCCGATCACCGACGTCTTCGCCGGCGTGCTGCCCTTCATGTTCGTCTACATGCTCGCGATCATCGTGCTGATGGTGTTCCCCGCCATCGCGCTGTGGCTGCCGGCCTATCTCATGTGACTCCCTCCCGCACAGGTTCATCCATGTCATCGACCCTTCCGCATCTCTCCTTCGCCTGCGAGGCCGTGGCCGCCGACGGCACCCGCGCGACGCGGCTCTTGCACGTGGCGCCGCGCCAGCTGGTCATCGCCGGCTGGACCGGGCGCGACGCCGCCGCCATCGAGCACCACATCGAGGAGCTCGAGGCCATCGGCGTGCCCCGGCCGTCCAGCGTGCCGCTCTACTACCGCGTCGGCGCCGCGCTGCTCACGCAGTCGGGCGTCATCGAGGCGCTGGGGCCGCACAGCTCGGGCGAGGCCGAGCCGATGCTGTTCTTCGCCGCCGGCGAATGGTGGCTCACGGTCGCCTCCGACCACACCGACCGCCAGGTCGAGACCTATTCGGTCGCCGTCTCCAAGCAGATGTGCGCCAAGCCCGTGGCCACCACCGCCTGGCGCTGGAGCGATGTCGCCGGTCACCAGGACGAGCTGCAGCTGCGCTCGCGCATCCTGGAGGAGGGCCGGTGGGTCGACTACCAGGAGGGCACCTTCGCATCGATCCGGCCGCTGGCCGACCTGCGCGACGGCATCTATGCGGCCGAAGGCGGCATCGAGGGCCGGTTCATGACCTGCGGCACGCTCGGCGCGATCCCGAACGCGCGCGGCGAAGGCATCCGGCCGGCCACCGAGATGGAGCTGGAGATCCACGACCCGCGCCACCGGCGCAGCATCGTCCACCGCTACGCCGTGCAGGCGCTGGAGGTGATCGCGTGACGGCCGCGGCGGACCTGGGCGCGGGTGGGACGGCGGGCCATGGCATCGCCGCCCTGCGCGAGCGCATCGCGAGCGGCGCGCTGTCCCACGAGGCCCTGGTGACGCAGGCGCTCGACGGCGCGGCCGCCGCCCCGGCGCGGTACGTGTTCACCCGGCTCTATGCCGACGCGGCCCTGGCCGCCGCCCGCCACGCGGATGCCGCCCGGCGCGCCGGTGTCGCGCTGCCGGTCCTGGCGGGCCTGCCGGTGACGGTGAAGGACCTCTACGACGTCGCCGGCGAGACCACGCTGGCCGGCTCGGTGGTCTGCGAGGGCGAACCCGCGGCGGTGGCCGACGCGGTGGCGGTGGCGCGCCTGCGCACCGCCGGCGCCGCCATCGTCGGCAAGACCAACATGACCGAGTTCGCCTTCTCCGGCGTCGGCATCAACCCGCATCTGGGAACGCCGCGCAATCCGGCCGATCCGGCCGTGGCGCGCATCCCGGGCGGCTCGTCGTCGGGCGCGGCGGTGTCCGTGGCGCTCGGGCTGGCGGTGGCCGGGCTCGGCTCGGACACCGGCGGCTCGATCCGCATCCCGGCCGCGCTCTGCGGCCTGGTGGGCTTCAAGAGCACGCAGTCGCGCGTGCCGCGCACCGGCGCGTTCGAGCTGGCGCGTTCGCTCGACACCGTCTGCGCCATGACGCGCAGCGTGGCCGACTGCCTGTGGGTCGATGCCGCCATCGCCGACGCCCCGCTGGTGGTGCGCCATCGGCCGCTGCAGGGCCTGCGCCTGGCGGTGCCGCGCACCGTGATGTTCGATGGCATCGAGCCGGCGGTGGCCCAGGCCTTCGACCGCGCGGTCGACCGGCTGTCGGCGGCCGGTGCCCGGATCGTCGACGTGCCGCTGGCCGAACTGGCCGAGATCGCGCAGATCAACGCGCCCGGCGGCTTCTCGCCCGTGGAGGCGGCGGCGGTGCATCGCGATCGCATCCGCGCGCATCGTGAGCGCTTCGACCCGCGTGTCGCCGCGCGCGTCGAGCTGGGCATGTCGGTCGCCGCGGCCGACTACATCGTCATGCAGGACCGGCGGCGCGACTGGATCGGCCGCGTCGAGGGCGCGCTCGAAGGCTTCGACGCGCTGCTCTGCC